>Ga0209053_1000176_pt1 | contig 64760 bp, 54 predicted proteins | sample EBPBio152010_DNA_FD_185864 | JGI IMG/M metagenome (GOLD analysis project Ga0209053, IMG submission 185864) | Wastewater treatment Type I Accumulibacter community from EBPR Bioreactor in Madison, WI, USA - Reactor 1_7/15/2010_ DNA (SPAdes)... | ecosystem: Engineered > Bioreactor > EBPR >... | reverse complement strand
AACGCAGCGTCCCGATGTCTGCCAGCGAATCTGTCGTCGGTTCATCCCCGCGCCTGCGGGGAACGCCGATGAAACGCTGCGCGCTGGCCTTGCTGTTGCGGTTCATCCCCGCGCCTGCGGGGAACGCCGCCGCGTCTGCGGGCCAGTGATTGCCGGCGAGCGGTTCATCCCCGCGCCTGCGGGGAACGCCCAGTGATTGCCGGCGAGCTTCTGGAAATCGTCGGTTCATCCCCGCGCCTGCGGGGAACGCGTGCGCCCAAAGAGAGCCAGCAGAGATGCTGGCGGTTCATCCCCGCGCCTGCGGGGAACGCCCGCGCGAAGGCGTCTCCCCGGAACCCTGATACGGTTCATCCCCGCGCCTGCGGGGAACGCATTTCCTTGAAGCGCGGATCGACCTTTGATTCCGGTTCATCCCCGCGCCTGCGGGGAACGCCCGTGAGAGTCCCGGTTCCGCTTCCGCCATAGGCGGTTCATCCCCGCGCCTGCGGGGAACGCTCGATCACGGTCATCGTGTAGGGGTCGAATAGCGGTTCATCCCCGCGCCTGCGGGGAACGCGCTGCAATCGGGGGCGACGAGTAGCAGGCCGTCGGTTCATCCCCGCGCCTGCGGGGAACGCGGTGTCGTCCGGGCGGTCGAAGGGGCCGGCGGCGGTTCATCCCCGCGCCTGCGGGGAACGCGGATTGAAATACACCTGCAGCATGCGCAGGTCCGGTTCATCCCCGCGCCTGCGGGGAACGCCGCCATCGTTGTAATTACTGGTCGGAGTAAGACGGTTCATCCCCGCGCCTGCGGGGAACGCCCCGCAAGACGTTAAACGCCGCGCCGCATGTACGGTTCATCCCCGCGCCTGCGGGGAACGCTGGTTTAGCGTGGGTCTCTTCCTGGGTGGATTCGGTTCATCCCCGCGCCTGCGGGGAACGCGCTCGCGTCGATCCTGCAAGCGGCAATCTGCACGGTTCATCCCCGCGCCTGCGGGGAACGCGGCTTCATTCTCCGCCCGCCCTTGCTGCGCTGCGGTTCATCCCCGCGCCTGCGGGGAACGCTTGTGGTCATGCTCCGCAAGCCGCAACAGACGCGGTTCATCCCCGCGCCTGCGGGGAACGCCAAGCACTCCTCATAGACGTCAGGCGGCGGTTCGGTTCATCCCCGCGCCTGCGGGGAACGCTGATCTAGGAGGTGCGTTACGATCTTGTTTTCCGGTTCATCCCCGCGCCTGCGGGGAACGCATCGCAAGGCTGTTTGGCGTGCATCCTGATGACGGTTCATCCCCGCGCCTGCGGGGAACGCGCCTTGTACTTCCGGCACCGGCGCGCTTTCGGCGGTTCATCCCCGCGCCTGCGGGGAACGCCTCCGTCTCCGCCCTGGAACAGAGCGCCGCCGCGGTTCATCCCCGCGCCTGCGGGGAACGCGCGGCCAGAGTGTTGCCGCTGCCGAGCATTCCCGGTTCATCCCCGCGCCTGCGGGGAACGCCGCAGGGCGGCGCAGGTGTCCAAAGCCCGCAGCGGTTCATCCCCGCGCCTGCGGGGAACGCGTCAGCGCCCCGTCTCAGCCAGTGCCATTTGGCGGTTCATCCCCGCGCCTGCGGGGAACGCTACCAGTGCGCTGCCAGCATCTGCTCAGTGCGCGGTTCATCCCCGCGCCTGCGGGGAACGCTGCGGAGCGGCTGAAAATGGAGGGCGGACACCTGGTTCATCCCCGCGCCTGCGGGGAACGCCCTTCAAATGCCGTTTGGGTTGCGGGAAGTTTCGGTTCATCCCCGCGCCTGCGGGGAACGCGCTACTGGCAACGCCGACCGGGCGCCGGATGACGGTTCATCCCCGCGCCTGCGGGGAACGCGCCGCCGTCATTTTTGTCGGTGGTGAATTTTGCGGTTCATCCCCGCGCCTGCGGGGAACGCTTTTGTGCCTTCATAACCAGCATTCGCAGAGTCGGTTCATCCCCGCGCCTGCGGGGAACGCGCCAGTAAATGAGGCCGCTCTTCTACGGAATACGGTTCATCCCCGCGCCTGCGGGGAACGCGAGCTGCGAGTGTTTCCTGTGTCGCCGTCCAGCGGTTCATCCCCGCGCCTGCGGGGAACGCAGCGCTCGGCTCAGGGCTTCGCAAGCGCCTTCCTGGTTCATCCCCGCGCCTGCGGGGAACGCCGCGCGTCCAGGCGGACGAGCTGCGCCGGCTGCGGTTCATCCCCGCGCCTGCGGGGAACGCCTGAAACGGCATGTACGAAGCGAACAGCATTTCGGTTCATCCCCGCGCCTGCGGGGAACGCAAGAGGGCGCCCGAGAAGCCCTAAGCCGCGCGCGGTTCATCCCCGCGCCTGCGGGGAACGCCCAGGCGCGCGACGGTGGCGGCGAACCGGGAGCGGTTCATCCCCGCGCCTGCGGGGAACGCTTGTCAAGCGACTGATGATTGTGGAAATTATTCGGTTCATCCCCGCGCCTGCGGGGAACGCCGCGCAGTTCGCCAGACCACGGGCCAGGAGAGCGGTTCATCCCCGCGCCTGCGGGGAACGCTGCGGCAAGGTTTCGCGGCTCGGGTTCAAGAGCGGTTCATCCCCGCGCCTGCGGGGAACGCGGATCCCGGTTTTCCCGGTCTATGGCGAGGAGCGGTTCATCCCCGCGCCTGCGGGGAACGCGACCATCTGCCGGCCAAAGGGTAACAGTTCTGCGGTTCATCCCCGCGCCTGCGGGGAACGCATCGTCAATCGGACTCGTTCCGGCCAGCGGGTCGGTTCATCCCCGCGCCTGCGGGGAACGCGATCATTGGGGGGCGGCAGGAGTAGCTGCGAACGGTTCATCCCCGCGCCTGCGGGGAACGCGCGCGCTACCTTGATGCGGGAGTTTTCTAATGCGGTTCATCCCCGCGCCTGCGGGGAACGCAGACTCAAGCGTTGCCGGCTTCCCGGTGAAGTCGGTTCATCCCCGCGCCTGCGGGGAACGCCCGCTCGAACCGCGGCACCTGGTCAAACGAATCGGTTCATCCCCGCGCCTGCGGGGAACGCTTCTGCAGTTTTCTGCAGTTCTCGTGCGATAGCGGTTCATCCCCGCGCCTGCGGGGAACGCTCGCCGCCGAGACGACGCGGGCGATGCGCGAGCGGTTCATCCCCGCGCCTGCGGGGAACGCCCGCAGCAGAAGGTGGAGCAGGCGCAGAGGAACGGTTCATCCCCGCGCCTGCGGGGAACGCGCGCGATACGAACGACGCGACAGTTATTTACACGGTTCATCCCCGCGCCTGCGGGGAACGCCGTGAAGGCGTGATCGCCAACGACTGCAACGGCGGTTCATCCCCGCGCCTGCGGGGAACGCGCGTTGTCGGGCGCTGGCTATAACACAAGTTGCGGTTCATCCCCGCGCCTGCGGGGAACGCGACCACTAGGGCTTTGTGTAAAGGCTTGCCCTTCGGTTCATCCCCGCGCCTGCGGGGAACGCCTGGTACGAACTGTCCGAGCTTGCTATAGCCGCGGTTCATCCCCGCGCCTGCGGGGAACGCGCCTCGGCAGGTGTTCGGTTTGTACAAGTCCGCGGTTCATCCCCGCGCCTGCGGGGAACGCTTCGGCCGTTCCTGTCACTGGTTGGTGGATTGCGGTTCATCCCCGCGCCTGCGGGGAACGCGCCAGACCCTGATAACCCGGAACTCACCCTGCCGGTTCATCCCCGCGCCTGCGGGGAACGCCGCCGGACCGACAACCACCAGAAAACCGACGACGGTTCATCCCCGCGCCTGCGGGGAACGCAGATACCGAGAGGCGTCCATCAGGTGATCGTGCGGTTCATCCCCGCGCCTGCGGGGAACGCTGCAGGCCGACCATTTTGTGGACCGCCCGCCCCGGTTCATCCCCGCGCCTGCGGGGAACGCGCGCGCTGTCCGGGCAGAGGGACCAGTACAACCGGTTCATCCCCGCGCCTGCGGGGAACGCACTTCTTCCATCCCCATGATTTTCCATGGAAATATCAGCCCTTCAAAATCCACCAACGAAACGGCATGCAAACGCCATTTCCCGAGTTGTTAAAGATCACCTTCCGTGGCTTCGGGAAAAAAGCTAACCAAGCGCACGCCATCAATCTCCGCTGGTACCCGACGATTCGCTCCGAGCGTTTCAAACTCGAATCCTGATTCGGTGTTGGCGCGCCAAACCATTACCGCATTCCCGTCTTCGAGCCCTTGCCCGACTTGCTCCCAGATGACCTCCCGCACTCGTCTGGAATAGTTGCCTACATAGACACCCGCCCGCACTTCGAGCAGCCAGATTGCCAATCGGCCGCGCAGGCGTGGTGGCGCGTTTTCAAGAACGATGACCAGCATCGCCCAGGCTCTCGGGGTTGGGAATAGCGGGAGCAACCGCGTCGGCTGGCGCTGCCGGCCGCGGAATCTCGCCGGCAGCGAGGATCATCTCAATATCCGGAATGATGCGGTCCAACAACTTTGTCTGCCGGAACATGTCGCGGCACGCCAACCGCACGGCACGCTCGGCATTCGGCGGCGGGTGGGCGGCTACCTGGAAGGCAGCGGGCACTACGGTCTCAAACTTGTAGATGTCGGCGACGTCGTAGACAAACGATAAGGGTTTGCCGGTATGGATGAAGCCGACGGCAGGCGCGTAGCCGGCAGCCAGGACAGCGGCTTCGGTCACACCGTAGAGTGCGGCAGTTGCGGATGACAAACAGCGGTTCGGTAAATCGGACACATCCCAGTTCTCCGGGTTGTAGTCTCGTCCGCTCCACTTGACGCCAAACTTCTGCGCCAGCAACTGATAGCTGCGCCGTACGCGCGCGCCTTCAATACCGCGCAGCTGTTCGACGCTGCGCCGAGCTGGCGGCTCCTCGCCAAAACGAATCGCGTACATCTTGCGAACTACCTTTAGCCGAAGGACCTCGTCAAGCGCAAGCTTGGCCTGATACAGCAGGCGGTCAGCGCGGGCGCCGCCGGGTTGTCCCGCCGAATAGAGGCGCACCCCCGCTTCGCCTACCCACACCAACAATGTACCAACCCGCGCTGCCAAGGCGGCGGCCGCGTGCGACACACGCGTGCCTGGCTCCAGCATGATGCAGGCGACGCCGCCAATCGGGATATGCGTCAGCACAGGTCGTACACGCAATCCTTGCTGATCCACTCGCACGAATGCTCCATCAACAACGTCGATCTCGCCCCGTTCAACGAAAACGACTGACAAGCGCTCCTTGATGGGGATGGGCTTAAGGGGTGGCAGCATGGCGGAAATTCGACACTACCCGCGACGAGTCGACATAGCCGTTGCCGGGGTTCGGGAGCGCACCACTGGGCCTTGGCTGTTCGCAGGCGCGACATGCCGGCGCACCGTAAAGTCAGCTGGCGAGTTCCTCAAGCACGAGCAGCCAGCCGACCGCAGATCGTTAGCGTCGGTCACGTCCCGTGGCCCAAGCGCGTTTGGTCGGAGAACCAAACCGTCATGCACCGCGTACCAGCAAGAGGCCGCAGCCAAACGCCTTCGCATGCCCGATCCCCGCGCACAAGGTAGCCGAGAACGCCTCGGGATCAGTCACTCGCAACTCGCCAGAGAAATCTACGGTACTGAACCGTAGGCGCCCGCGCTTCTCGGAGTGTTGCGCATAACTCTCCACCAACAGGCTCTCCATCGCGATTTCGAAACCCGAACGTGGCCCCCTGGCGAGCAGCCATTGCCGACAGCAATCGCTAACCAGCTCATAGAGCGCCGGCTTATCTTGGCCTCGCCACTCTTGCCAACGGGCAAGGCCACGTTCGGCAAGCAAGATTTTCTTCCGCTGCATCACTACATCATGACGGGCAGACTTGCCATCCGAACTGATCGTTACGACCGGATTGGCACGCAACTCAAAGCGCCAATGCGTGCCGGTAGCGGGTCGGGGTGCATATTCCCGAGTTTGGACAAGCCATGCGTCGTTCAGGAGTTGGGGAGCACGTTTCGATACAACGTAGAAACGTGGGAAGCCATTTGTATTCATCCGGCGAAATAGAAAGTCTCTTGGCGAGCCTTTCTCGGCCGGGAAAAAGCGCCACAACCATTGATGCTCCGAGTACGGACCGGCAGCCCACTGCTGTGCTGCCTCGCGCTCTTGGCCGGCCGAAGGCGAAATCATCGAGAAATACATGGTCAGCCCCCTTCCTTCCGCAGCCAGACATGCTCGGTGCGATCGCCAAATTGCCAGCCCTTGCGACGGATCACACGGTCTTTACGTGTTGCGCTTAGATCTGGACTTACACCGGTAGTGACGCCCTCTGACCATGCGATTCGCACTACCGGAGCGATGTCCTCGAAAGGCGGGCGGCCGCGCTTATCAGAATGTGCCACCCGCTCCTGTTCAAGCCGCGCCAGATATGCGTCGAAAGCAGCCCGCGCCGAGTCGGCATTGATGGCTTGCGGATGTAGTGGAGCGGCTGGCGGGCAGGATTTTCGCCCCAGATAAAGGACGTAGCGCGGTGATCGCAAAGCGTCGGCCAAGGCACCCAGGGTATATGGTGCATCAAGCAGCGCTTGAACCGCTACCAGGCACGCGGCATCTTGCCGGTAGTCGCGCGTTGACAGGATGGTATTCAACTCATGCTTTGGCACAGCCAATTCCTCACGTCTCGTCGCCTGCGGCCGACCCTTCAGCGTGCTGCGCCCCGGTACCTGCGCGGTGTGATAGTCCCGGAGCAAGCTGCCCCCGTCTTGCACGCCGACAGCGAAGCCATAAGCCTGCTTGAGTGCCGTCAGGGTCGACTCGTCCTCGCGCCGGATGCCGAGTGCGGCCGCGAGCAGGCCGAGCAAGGCCGACTCGCCGGGGTACTCATGACTGCCACGATGCTCGCCCACCGCAGTGCCACCCCAGGACGCCAGCGGTGCCTGCAATTGAAAGATCAGGAACTCCACGGCCGTCAACTCTGAACAAAAGCAATTAGTTCTGGCAACGTACCTTCTCCGGCCTCGACGTCAATCTCGTAGCGCAGCTCCGCGCATTCGCCATACACCTTGTCGAAGTTCTTATAGCGCGTCCTGATGGCTTCCACCGCCACTCCCAGCATGTTCTGGTCGCCGTACGGAGTGATTGGCTTGAGGAAGGCTTGCGCGAGTGAGCGCGGTTGCTGATCACCTTTTTCGGCCAGAACGTAACTGGCATAGGCGCGTGACGCAAAGCTGTTCTGCATCCCCGTTGGCGATACTCTGGTCACCGCGTTGAGCAGGGCGTCCAGCGCTTTGTTTGTCAGCGCCTCGTCGCCGCCAAGGTTCTCTTGCAGCAACTCCCGGTTGACGCACAGATAGAGGTAGAAGAGGCCAGCGCCATAGCCGCGCTCACCAATATGCGAAGCGCCACTGTCCTCCTGCCCGTCGTTCAGGTCATCGACAGCGACGAAGTAGTCGTCCTCGACAGCGGCTTTGTGTACCGTAATCGCATGCGAAACCTGCACGGCTGCCTCGACGTTGAATGCTGGCGAATCGGCCAGCATGCGGCCAAACATGGCGATGTCGACAGCATGCCGGGGTTTGCTCAGCAGGGCCAACTCGCTTTCGGCAGGGGCGCTTCCACGCGCGGCACACGTCGCAGCAAGAGCGTTTATCGCGGCTATTTCTTCAGGGCTGAAATGGGCGAGTTGTTCGATTTCCAGATCCTCGTCCTTCTCCGTCTTCTTGTCCGACTTGAGCTTCCCGAAGCGAGCGGCGATGGCCTTCGTCCATTCCCGCGCCGGTTTTTCAGCAATGCCGGATTTCTTGAGTTCTTGAAAGACTTCCTTGCCCATCCATTTGGTGCGCGTACCCAGATTTCCGGCGAGAGAAGTTTCGAAGATATCGGATGTTCGCCACGCTCGCTTCTGACTTTGCGACGAGAGGCGCAAGCGCATCGCGCCGCCCATCAGAGCGGTTTTAGGGCGACCGGTGTCGTCGCGATTCAGGTTGGACGGTGGGTAGCTGGTCAGTACGTGAAGCTGAACAAAGCGAGACATGATGTGGTTTCCTGGAAAGAGTTGAGGACGAAATCAGCGAACGGTTTTTTCGGGCCAGTCATAGCCGTAGGCCCACTTTTTTTTGACCGCATCACCCCAGTGGATCAGGTCGTTGGCCAGTACGATGACGTCGACGCCGCCCATCAGAGGCAGCACGCGGCGAACGCCCGAAAATAGCGAATCAGGATCAGGCGACTCCAGCAGTCGCAGGAAGCGCAGCTCACTGACGGGCGGACGATCCTCGCCCGGAGCACGCTGGCTCATGGCCAGGGCTGGCGGCCGAACGTCGTGCGTCTTGACATGCGCCAGTACGCCAACGACGAGGGCAAAGCGATCCCTCTCCCAGTCCTTCCAGTTCAGCGCGCCAAGCCGCCCGCACAACCGCTGGTACGCAGGGGTAAGCGAGATCTCGGTTAGCGAGGATGCCCGCCTCAGTACCGCTCGGCTCGCGCGGTCTTTCTCCAAGCCTTGCCACCATTCGAACAAGGCCTGCCCGAGTCCTTCGCCTACCGTGAAGTAGATAGCCATGCCGTTCTCCTTAGATGGCAGCCGCTTCTGCGGCCGGGTTTCGTGACGTTGGTTTTTCGGTAGCCAGTGCCGGCAAGGAAAGTGCCTGCCGCACCTTCGGCCCGCGCATGTTTTTCTTCAATTGTCGGAACGCTTTGGCCACGCGTTGCGGCCTTTGCCGTTCGACCTGGCCGGCACCAACGAAGATGGTGTCGAACAACTTGTCGACTGTGATGATCAGAACCCGGTGCCAACTTTCACGAACGGCGAGCATATCGCCTTCGAGATTCTGACGAGCGAGATCGATAAGGTCGCGCAATTGGTCATAGAACGCCGCTTCGGTGCTGCTCCAGAAAGTCGCATCGATCGCGCTGAAATTCCCGCGCGCTTCTGAGCTGAACCAGGCATCTTTGACTGCCGAGCGCAGGTACGACGCCGCCAGGTCTGCGCCCGCAATCCAGATGTCCACTTGTGATCCAACCCAGCCCTGGGCATCCGCATCGCAGTCAGCCAGTCCGTAAAGCGGCAAGGTCGCTTCGTACCAGCAGCGCGCTTTCATATTGTCCATGTCGTAGCCGAAAGCCCACAGGCGCAACTGCCCGCGACGGTCGGCAAGCGCATGTTGCACAACGCTGGCGCAACGCTGTTTCTTTTTGTCCGCCACTTGGCCGAGCGCCCAGCCCAACCAGTGGCGAAAAGCGAAGCCACCAGGCTGCGGATGCATCGGCAGCCATCCCTGCGTGGCCTCGTAGTACGGCGACAGCGGGTGATTCCAGGGCCCCTTGTAGTTGAAACCGTAGTTCTTGCTGACATAGCGCTGAACGAGTCGCTCGGAAGATCGACCGCAAACATCACAGTCACCGCTGGCAACCGTTTCAAAGTCCAGACGGATTCGCCGTGGCATTGCCCAGAAGACATGATGCGGGTGCACCTGCACCGGCGCGGTCTCGCCACCAGCGCGCTGGATTGCGGCTATGTCACTCATCCACGGGAAGCGGAAGTGAAGAGCTGACTTCCCGGCGTCGCCGCACAAGGCCAGAAACCCGCGCTGATCGCGTACGTTGAGCCACAAATCGTCCCACAAGGAGCGAGGCTGCCCGTCGAGCGGCATGCTTAGCAGCAATGTGGTCAATGGCCCGCCCCCGCGCAGGCCTGTGCGATTTCCAACTCCGCCCGCTGGCGCGTTGATCTGCAGGGTCAACACGGCGCTCGCCGCGCAATGTGCGCACATCCCCGACACGCGGCCACGCTTGACGAAATGGTCGCTATTGTTCTTGAGCGCGTTCTCGCCGGGCGCGTCGATCAATAAGGCACCGATCTCGTTGAACGAACCTTCGTCAGCGGTCAGGCTGAAATCCTGCATGAAGCGGGCTCCCTTGGCATCCAACTCGAACGCTTCTGCAAATGGAGCAAACCACTCGCTCAGAACAACCGCCGAAGGGGGGTTCTCAAACCGCTCGTCCCATGCCACCCCGCTGTCCACCGGCGTGCTGGTCTGAAGCAGTCCCACAGAAAACTGAGCCAGCGCGCCGTTGAAATCGGGCCGATCAGCGTCGAAGGCCAGAATGTCGGGATCCGACAACTGGTTCGGCGCAATCCACGCCCGACTGCCGTCACGGCGCCGCACTGGCATCCAGGGTTCATGCAATAGATTCATTCGTTATCCTCCCCGTCCTGCTCAATCTGGCACAAGCCGCTGAGCGAATCGTAGACCCACGAGAGCCTCTGCTCTGGCCTTTGCGCCGTCGTCTTGCTCCAGGCAGCCCCGGTCCACCCTTGATGACCTTTCTCGAGCGGTAGTAGTACGCACCACTTTCCCCCGCCGGGCAATGTCAGCAGCGCCTGCTCCAGCGCTGCTTTCCGCGCCGCGCCCTCAGGCTCTGCGCTCTTGGCGATCAGTCGCTCAGCGACGCGAACCGTGCTGTAGGCCCAGGCATGCCGTAGATCTTCGTGCTCACACCAGGGCAGCAAGCGCTCCAGATCCCAGCGCGCCAGGACCACGTTGATGCTCGCCTCGCCCAAGCGGGAAGGCGTCTTGGCTTCGCTCCACCAGTCGATACCGCCACGCACATATCCCGACCCCAGTTTCACCGTGTTCTGCTGTGCCTCGCTGGCGTCACTGTAGGACTTCCCTTCCGCCTGGTTGGCGTTGTGTTCAAGCTTTTCCGGAATCTCTGAGTCACCAGCAAACACGCGTTCGATCAGGCTTCGGGCATCGGCAGGCATGGCAAAGCAGCCAGCTTGCAGCGCTTTGGCGGTCAACCAGAGTTGGCTGTGGTGCGCGTAGACATTGGCCGCCTTCGGAAAAGCCGCCTTGAACCAGTCGGCCTCAGGCGAAGCGGTCCACCGTGGGCCGAACACGTATAGACGAGCTTCACCGCGCTGATCGCCTGCCGTTGGGTCCTGCAAACGCTCGCCATGCCGATCTCGCACATGACGTTGCAAGCGCCCTGCGCGCTGGATGAGGCGATCGATGGGCGCGAGGTCACTGACAACAACGTCCCAGTCCGCATCCAGGCTTTGCTCGACCACTTGCGTGGCGATGACCAACTGGCCCTGCCGTTGGCTCGGCGTGCTGTCCTGGCCGAACAGATCGAGGATTCTACGCTCGGTCAGCAAGCGATCACGCAGGGAAAAACGGGCGTGAAAAAGGGTGAGCTTGTCGGCAGGCACTCTGCCCCGGAAAAGGGCAAAAGCGTCGAGCGCGTCAGCGACGGTATTGCGCATCCAGCATACGCACTGTCCGGCTGCAAGCGCTGCGTCGATGACGGCCTCGACGCGCGATTCTTCAGTCAAGTAGTCGACGGCGACCGTACGCTGAACGTCTTTGCGTGTGGCAATGGGCGTCTCCTCCGTGTCATCGGGACGAGCGCTGTGCCAGGACGTCACCAGTGGGAACGCCGATTGGCTCGCCAAAACCGGCGCGTCGCGTTGGCAACCGACAGCGAAGGCTCGTAGCAGCGCCTCCTTCATGGCTTGTGGCAGCGTTGCCGAGAGCAAGATTGCGCTGCCGCCCGCAGCCGCGTGGAAGGCAAGCAGGTTTTCGAGAATGCCTTGCATGTACGCGTCGCAGGCGTGCACCTCATCGACGACCAGAACCTTACGGAAAAGTCCAAGCAAGCGCAGCGACTGATGTCTGCTGTGCAGCACGGCGAGCAGCGCCTGGTCGATTGTGCCTACGCCGGCCGGGGCCATCAGCGCACGCTTGTTGTGGTCGGCCAACCATGCGTTGCAGCGGATGCTTGCGCTTTCATCCAACTGCTGGTCGTCGTCGGCAGTTGGGCCGCTCGGAATCACGGATTCGGCGAATGCTTCCACCAGGTTGCGTTGGCCGTGCGCCAAAACGAGGCTTGCATTGCCCGCAAACAGCCGCGCATAGACTTGTGCGATGCGGCCGTACATCGCATTGGCCGTGGCCATGGTCGGCAAGCCAATAAAGAAACCATCGGCCTGGCCTGCCGCGATCAAGCGATGAGCCAGCAAGACTGCCGCTTCGGTCTTTCCCGCGCCGGTCACATCCTCCAGGAGGTAAATCTGCGGGCCGCGCGAAAGCACTGTCGTTGCAGCCCAGGATTGCAGTGGGGATGGCGTGGTGATTCTCGGGAAAAGGGACTCGAATGGCAGCGCACCGCCAGGGTGCAGCGGCAAGACCCCGGTATGATCAAGTGCAATAGCCGCTTGCTTCTTGGCATGCGCCCAATATTCTCGCAAGGGCAGTGGGTCGTCAGGCTCGGCGCGATACGCGAAGTAGTCCGTATTGGACCCTAGCCAGTCAGCGAGGACGGCCAAGCCCGCCATCCACCACGACAACTCCTGGCTGGCGTGCTCAAAAGCGTCCGGGTCAAGCGTCGTGGGGATGCTCGCCTCCCGACCCTCAAAGATCAGTTCTCGAAGGTCGTCAGCGAACTGGAAAATTGCCGGCGGGTCATCTTGCCAATGGAAGTGATTTTTCCACCGTCCACATGGTTGCGGTTCTGGCGGTTGGCCATGATGGCCGGTCACGGCGCTTACCCAGTAGTTGATTCCGCGCGCAGAGGCTTTGGTTGGAAGGCCAAACCATGTGTTGTCAACGGCGTACCGTTCGAGCTTGTCGTTCCAGAACAGCATGCCGAGACCGTCATGGCGAAGCGTATACACCTTGCTCGCGTCTGGACGGCGACCTCTCAGTTCTTCAAACAGATCAGGGCGCTGGCTTTGAAAACTTTCCGAGAATTTTCCAAGATCATGCATGGCCAGCCAGAACGCTATCCATTGCTCTTGCGCAAGCTTATCGTTGGCATGCATCCGCGAACCGAGAAAATCACGAAAGGCCGGTGCCCTGCGCAAGTATTGCAGTCCAACCGCCGCAACATCCAGGCAGTGATACGGCAACAAATGAAGCTGCACGCCTCCGCAGTCTTGCGGCCGGGCCTTGCCCCAGTAGCGAAAATATGATTTTGACGACATGGACCTGAACAGATCGTGGTTAATGAGAGCTACAAAAAAAGGTTCGCTGGCTGCTGGTTTCAAGGACAGGCGAGTTCTTGCGGCACAGGTTGTGAACTCGATTATTCCTTTTGGCGAAAACTTTAGACGCTTCACAGTTTGCGCCCTTCGGTAGCTCACAGCGTGAGCTACCCTTCGGAATATTTTTGCGCCATGGCATCGAGCTCTTCTCTCAATCGGCGACGCAGAGCGAGAGGCTTTTCGATAAGGACATGGGCACCGTGCCGCATGATATCCATCAGCAGTTCGCGTTCGTCCGAATAGGGCACGCTCAGCCGGTAACGGCCGTCAGGAAGATCTTCGCCGCGCTGGTCGGAATGCCAGGTCTCGGAGCGTACCCAGCGCGCGCGCTCAGCTGAAAAGAGCAGGCTGGCTCTCTCGGTAGGAACGCCAGCGAAGATCCCGTAAGCGGCTGCGTAGTGCGCGTCCATGGTTTCGTCGGCGATTTCTTGTGCGGCTTGTGGCAGTACGGCAACTCGGAGCAGCGTTTCGGCAGCGAAGCTGCGCAGATCCGCACGCAAGTGACACCAGGCATCGAGGTACCAGTTGTCTCGATAGTGGACCAAGCGCTGCGGTGATAGCGTACGCGTGGTGACTTCGTCATGCCGGCGGCTCCAGTGGTCTACCTTGAGCTGCCGCCGCGACAGTAGTGCCGATGCCATGTCTGCAAAGTGGCGCGGTTCGAGTTGTCGCTTGGCAACCGAAAGCAAGCGAACGCGCTGACTCACCTCGCTCGATGAATGACCCGCGGTTTCCAATAGTGACGAGAGGCGAGCCTGTATCGGAGCGACGCGAGCCGCGAGGACCCCGGGTTCGATATCGGCGAGCAGTTTTTGCGCTGCCAGCAACGCAAATAGCTCGTTGGCGGAGAACCACAGCCCGGGTAGCTCATAATGCGGCCCGGTGGCACTGGTTTCGTCAAAAATATATCCGCCGGCGGCGCGATCCCAGAGGATTGGTGCGTGCAAACGATCGCGCATGTAGTCGAGATCACGTTTGAAAGTCGCAGATGAAACTTCCAGTCGGCAGAGGAACTCGTGCATTGGAACGGCGCGTCGTGAGCGAAGCAGTTGGTCGATGATGTACAAGCGTTCAGAGCGGTTCATGCGACCTCATTTCTAGAAAACAGCGACCATGAGTACACCTGTGGAACGGGTAGGTCGGTTTGATGGTGTGTAGCTTGCCGGAATGGGTGACCATGACGAGTTTTCTTCGCCTACCCTCGAATAGGTCCGTCTCGCCAAGAGAATCGCTTTTGGGCAGCACAAGGCATGCCATTGTGGGCCAAGATTCGAAGGGCCGCAGGTTATCTTCTTTCTCTTCGCACGCATACGACACGTAAGCGCTGCCCATCGAAACCCCTCCCGTCGGGTTTGGTGGAAAACCGGTCCTTGATTTTGGGGACCGGCGTCTGTGCGCCGTAGTGCTGCCCGCAATCCCATACCAGCGGTGTCGTATCGGTGGCCGTGGCATGCCAGTCAAACGCCTGGCCAGGAGAAGGCCGTTATCAGGCTACAGTGGTCGCCGACAGCTGCGCCAGCAAATGCCCACGTGTTCGCTCCCGGCAGGGCGCCTCGTTGGTCGCCGTGCCAACGGCTGCGGTGGAATCAGTCGGGGAGTCGTGTCGCGTTCAGGTAATTCCCGACGCCGTAATGTCACTGCTGAAACGCTGTCTCCACGTCACGAGCGCTGTGCAGGACGCGCGCGATGCGGACAAGGTTCTCGTCTGGGCGGTAGAAAATGAGGTACCGCCCGTGCGGCAGAACTCGCACCCCATCGCCCAGCTCGGGGCGCGGCGCACCGATGCCCGGCTGAGTGACGAGCCTGCCGCAGTCCGCTTCAAGCTCATCCACGAACGATTTCGCACGAGCCGGATTGTCCTGCGCAATGAAGGCGGCGATTTCGATCAGGTCGAGCTGGCTTTCGGGCGAGAACTCCAGACGCGTCACTCCGCGTTACTCCCCCTCACCGGCGGCGATCTCGTCGATCCGCCGCCGCAGGTTCTCGAATACCTGGCCGGCAGGAATGCCCGGGCCACCTTCCATGCCTCTCTGCACTTCGGCTCGCAGCGCCTCAAGCTTGAGGGCTTGCAGCTTTTCCTGGTCTTCGAGCATGCGCAGTCCTTCGCGGATGACCTCGCTGGCGTTGTTGTACCGCCCCGACGAGAGTTGTGCCTTGACGAACTCTTCGAAATGCGAACCGAGCGCGACACTGGTTGGCATGGTAGACCTCCAACTAATAGTTAGTAACTACTGTTTTTATCCTGTCGCCGAAGGCGTGTCAATCGCCGTCCGCTTGCGCCATTACCAGGGAGTCAGGCAGAGCAGCGGCTGTTCCACAAACGTTTCTTTGTTCCACGCGACGCCGACTACCCCCCAACGCAGGGCCGCGCGTCCTTGAGCATTGTTGGACCCGCGTGCGTATATCCAGAATGCCGCACCCTACTAGATCCCGGTGATCAGCAAATCGAGGGCGGCGACGATCTCGTCGCGATGCTGTGTGAGGTCGGCGACCTTTGTGCCGAGGCGCCTTACCGGAATTCCCGCGAGTTGCGGAGTGAGCATGGCGTATTGTTCTCCCGCGACTTCGAAGACGGGAGTGAGCGTCCTGAGCAGCTTGCCCTTCGTTGCCTCAGCCGGGCAGAGGGGTACTACCACGCGGGTTCCGAGTTCGGCAATCAGGTCGCTCTGCACATCCAGTAGCAGCGGGTAATCGGCGGTGGTCTCCGGGTTCGGATTCCGGTAGACGGCGAACTGAGGCATCAGAAGGACCGCAGCCCATCGCTGAACACCCCATGTTTCTCGACGTGATCGTTGTAGGCGGCGATGGCTGCCCTGTTTTCGAGCAGCCATTGTTCACGCAGTCGTTTCCTTAGCGCTTCGAGCAAAGCCTGTTCCAGGGTGGCGGAGAGATTGATGTCCATTTCCCTCGCTTTGCTCAGCAGGTCCGCGTTGATGCTGAGATTTGTTGCCTTCTTGGGAGCCTGGGTGTTGTAGGCGGCGTGCATGTCGGGCGTCCTGTTCGTGAGCATGCGCATAGTCTATACGCATCACGATACGCAAAGCGAGGGCAATGCCCGAGTTTTGGCCAGGCTCCCGCTGCCTTCACGCTCAAGGTCACCGGCGATCTCTTCCCGCTGCAGCCCATTGTGGCGTTACGCTACCCAACCGCGCATCAGTGACCTGTTGCGTGAGCGCATATATGCGCGCGCTGATCCGCGCCGACGAGAAACGCAAAGCCGAAGAACAGCTTGAAGCGAAGCTGTTGGAAGGGCTGAGTGGCGCCGAGAGTGAACTGACCCCGGCGGACTGGAGCTCGATCCGCAGGGAAGCCCTGGCCAAGGTCGAAGCGCGCAAGAAACCGCGCTGATGCCGGCGCCACGCCGCAAGTGTATGTCTTGCCAATACTTCTTGTTTGAGTGGAAAACGTCCGGTTGAAAAGCTGGACAGAAAATTCGCTGGAGCACTGATTCATGCCCGAGATCGCCCCGCTGCCCGCTGACTACGCCGCCTGGCTCACCGAACTCAAGACGCGAATCCACCAGGCCCAGCAGCGCGCGGCGCTGGCGGTCAATCGCGAGCTGGTGCTGCTCTACTGGCAGATCGGGCAGGACATTCTGGAGCGCCAGGGCCGTGAGGGTTGGGGCGCGAAGGTGATCGAGCGCCTGGCGCAGGACCTGCGCAATGCATTCCCCGAAATCAAGGGTTTTTCGCGCGCCAACCTGATGTACATGCGTGCCTTTGCCGAGGCCTGGCCGGATGCGGCAATTGTCCAACAGGCTGTTGGACACTTGCCCTCGGGCCACAACCTCGTGCTGCTCACCAAGCTGAAGGCCCCAGCGCAGCGCCTCGCCTATGCACACGGTGCGATCGAACACGGCTGGTCACGCAATGTGCTGGCGATTCATATCGAGCGGCGCCTGCTGGAACGACAGGGGCAGGCCATCACCAACTTCGGCTTGCAGTTGGCCAAGCCTCAATCCGACCTGGCTCGCGAATCGCTCAAGGATCCCTATCTGTTCGATTTTCTCGGGGCAGGAGACGAAGCCGGCGAGCGTGCCATCGAGGACGCCATCGTCGGACACATCACCCGTTTTCTGATTGAACTCGGCGCGGGCTTTGCCTTCGTCGGCCGACAGGTGCTCCTCGAAGTGGGCTGCGACGTGGGGTGGGCGAACGGGTGGCACGGCTACGGCGCGAGCCGTCATTGCGAGCGAAGCGAAGCAATCCAGGGCCAGGCACCGTGCCCGAGGGTGGCCATCGGCATAGCTTCCACTGCCGTTCCAAGTTATCGTTCGGGCCTTGCCTGACCTTCCTCGACACCCCGTCCCCGGAGTCCGACTTGACCTTGCCCGCCTTGACCCCCGGCCTGATGCTCGTGCATGGCAATCAACCCGAGATGTTGCGCGATCTGGTCGTCGAATGGATGAAGCGCTATCCGCTGGCGCCGCTGGAGAACGAGATCATCCTGGTGCAGAGCAACGGCATCGCGCAGTGGCTGAAGCTGGCGCTGGCGGCCGACGCGAAGGACTTCGATCAGGACGGCGCTCAGGACGGCGCTCAGGACGGCGATCAGGACGGCGATGGGCCGGGCGAGCATGGCGGTTGCGGCATCGCCGCGGCGCTGGAGATTTCGCTGCCGGCGCGTTTCCTGTGGCAGGTCTATCGGGCGCTGCTTGGGCGGCAAGCGGTGCCGGAGAATTCGCCGTTCGACAAGGCGCGGCTGCTGTGGCGCCTGATGCGTTTGTTGCCGCAGGTGATGAGTGCGCCGGAATACGCGCCGCTGCTGGGTTTTCTGGTGGCGGACAGCGACCGCCGCAAGCGCTTCCAGCTCGCCGAGCGCCTGGCCGACCTCTTCGACCAGTACCAGGTGTACCGCGCCGACTGGCTGGCGGCGTGGGCCGCGGGCGACGACGTGCTGATCGACGCGCGCGGGCAGCAGACGCCGCTCCCGGACGAGCAGCGTTGGCAGGCGGCGCTGTGGCGGGCGCTGCTGGCCGACGTGCAGGGCGCTGCGGGCGGGCAGGGCGAGCGAGCGGAAGAGCGCTCGAACGCCGGCCGGGCGGCGGTGCATGACGCTTTTCTCGCTTGCGCCGGGAACTGGCCGGCGGGCGAGGCGCCGCCCGGCTTGCCGCGGCGGGTGATGGTCTTCGGCATTTCCAGCCTGCCGCGGCAGTCGCTGGAAGTGCTGGCGGTGCTCGGGCGGTGGACGCAGGTGCTGATGTGCGTGCACAACCCCTGCCAGCACTATTGGGCGGACATCGTCGCCGACCGCGACCTGCTGCGCAGCGCGCAGGCGCGTCAGCAGCGGCGGCAGGGTGCGCCGAGGGAGATCTCCGAGGAACTGCTGCACCTGCACGCGCAGCCGCTGCTTGCCGCCTGGGGCAAGCAGGGCCGCGATTTCATCGGCCTGCTCGACGAGCACGACGATGCGCACGCACGCCAGCGTGCGCTGGCGCAGTTCGCGGCCATCGAGCAACGCATCGATCTCTTCAAGGCCTTCGGCGGCAGGACGCTGCTGCAGCAACTGCAGGACGACATCCTCGAGTTGCGCCCGCTGCAGGAGAGCATCGATCTCTGGCCGCCGGTCGATCCGGCGCGCGACGCGTCGATCCGCTTCCACGTCGCGCACAGCCCGCAGCGCGAGGTCGAGATTCTCCACGATCAGCTGCTCGCCGCGTGCAATGCCGACGCCAGCCTGCGCCCGCGCGACATCATCGTCATGGTCCCGGATATCGACAGCTATGCGCCGCATATCCAGGCGGTTTTCGGTCTGCTCGACGCCAGCGATCCGCGCTACCTGCCGTTCAGCGTCGCCGACCAGGGCCGGCGTCATTTCGACCCGCTGCTCAATGCGCTGGAGAAACTGCTCGACCTGCCACAGTCGCGGCTGGCGGTCAGCGACCTGCTCGACCTGCTCGACGTGCCGGCGCTGCGCCGGCGCTTCGCCATCGCCGAAGACGACCTGCCGCAACTGCACCGCTGGATACGCGGCGCCAATATCCGCTGGGGCCTGCACGCCGAACATCGCGCCAGCCTCGACCTGCCGCGGCAGGCGGATGCCGCGGCGCCGAATACCTGGCTGTTCGGCTTGCGGCGCATGCTGCTCGGCTACGCCGTCGGTGCCGACGCTGCGGCCTGGCAGGAGATCGAGCCGTACGACGAGATCGGCGGTATCGACGCCGCCCTGCTCGGCCCGCTGGTGCAGTTGCTCGACACGCTGGAGGCGAGTTGGCGGGCGCTGCGCGAGCCGGCGACGGTCGCTGGCTGGTGCCTGCGCCTGCGTCGGCTGATGGCCGATTTCTTTGCCAGCGACGAAAGTGGCGGAGTGGGTGACCGGGGTGGCCGGGGCGGCGGCGAGAGTGGCGACGCCTACACCCTGCTGCAGCTCGACAGCGCCCTGGAGCGCTGGCAGGAAGCCTGCGACGAGGCGGCGCTGGTCGAAGCCTTGCCCCTGTCGGTGGTCGGCGAATACTGGCTGAGCCGACTCGACGAGGGCGGCCTGTCGCAACGCTTCTTCGGCGGTGTCGTCACCTTCGCGACGCTGATGCCGATGCGCGCCATTCCCTTCCGCCGCGTCTGCCTGCTGGGCATGAACGACGGCGACTACCCGCGCAGCCGCATCCCGATGGATTTCGACCTGATGGCCCACGACTATCGCCCGGGAGACCGTTCGCGGCGCGAGGACGATCGCTACCTGTTCCTCGAAGCGCTGTTTTCGGCGCGCGAATGCCTGCACCTGTCGTGGGTCGGCCGCAGCATCCACGACAACAGCGTGCGCCCGCCGTCGGTGCTGGTCGGGCAGTTGCGCGATCACCTCGCCGCCGGCTGGACGCTGGCCGAAAACGGGGCCGAAAGCGCGGGCGGAGAGGCACTGGTCGACGCGCTGACCGTCGAGCATCGACTGCAGCCTTTCAGTGCCGACTATTTTTCGTCGCACGCACAGGCCTCGGCGCTGTTCACCTACGCGCAGGAGTGGCGGCCGGGTGGTGCGAGCAGCACGAGTAGCGTGAGTAGCGTGATCGCTCGCCCTGGCGAGAGCCGGCCCGATGCGGGCGGCCTGCTGCCGCCGTTGCTGCGCGACGAGCCGCTGACGCTGCAGGATCTCGGCGATTTCCTGAAGCAACCGGTGCGGGCATTTTTTCGCCAGCGCCTCGGCGTTTCCTTCGAGCGTGACGACGTGGCCAGCGAGGATCAGGAGCCCTTCGATCTCGACGGCCTTGGCCGCTGGCAGCTGCAGGACGAGTTGATCGGCGCGCAGGCGACCGCCGTGGAGCAGGGCGAGGACCTGGTCGCCGCACGCGAGGGGCGACTGGCGAGCATGGCGCGCCGCGGCGATCTGCCCGGCGGCGGCTTCGGCGAGGCCCTGGTCGACGATCTGCTGGCGCCAATGGACGCGCTCTTCGAGCGCTATCAGGCCGCGCTGGCGTGTTGGCCGCAGGCGCTCGAAGGCGAGGAAGAAATCCGCTTCGCGGCGCTCGTCGACGGGCAGGTGCTGGAGATCGCCGACTGGCTGGGCAATGTCCGCATCGATGACGCCGGGTTGCGCGGCCGGGTGGTGCTGGAGAGCAGCGAGCTGGTCAAGAACGGCCATTACCGGGGCGACCGGCTGATCCGCCACTGGGTACGGCACCTGGCGCTGCAGCTTGCCGGCGGGCCGCTGACGACGAGGGTGCTGAGCAAGGTCGGCGACGTCGAGCTGCCGGCGCTCGAACGGGGGCTGGCCGAGTCGCATCTGAACGCCCTGCTGGCGGCGTGGCAACGGGGAATGCGCGAACCCTTGCCGCTGGCGGCGCGGACGGGCTTCGACTTCCTCAAGGGCGGTGGCGATGCCGCCCGCAAGACCTACGAAGGCGCTTTCCAGCAAGCGGGCGAGGTAGAGACCGACGCCTATCTGCGGCGTGCCTACCCCGACTTCGCCGCGCTGACGGCCAGCGGCCAGTTCTCCGATCTCGCCGACAGCCTCCTGCGGCCGCTCCTCGACGCGATTCCGGCGAGCAACAAGGGAAGAGCCGGCAAGGCGGCAGGAGAGGCGGCATGAAGCAGGCGTCGCCGGGAGGAACCGCCGCCGCCAGCACTTTGATGCCGGCGCCGCTGGACACGCTGCGTTTTCCGTTGCGCGGCAGCCGCCTGATCGAGGCCAGCGCCGGCACCGGCAAGACTTTCACCATCGCCGCGTTGTACGTTCGCCTGGTGCTTGGCCATGGCGGTGGGAATGCCTACCCGCGTGCCTTGACTCCGGGCGAAATCCTCGTCGTTACTTTTACGGAAGCCGCGACGCAGGAGTTGCGCGACCGTATTCGCCACCGGCTGGCCGAAGCGGCCGGCTCGTTCCGCGTCGATCCGGGCAGCGTCGGCAGCCCCGCCGCCGGCCAGGACCTTTTGCACGCGTTGCGCGCAGACTACCCGCCGGAAGAATGGCCGGCCTGTGCCCGCAGACTGCAACTGGCCGCGGAGGCGATGGACGAGGCCGCGGTGTCGACGATTCACAGCTGGTGCAACCGCATGCTGCGCGAACACGCTTTCGACAGCGACAGCCTGTTCACGCAGACCCTGGAGACCGACCAGCGCGAGCTGCTCGCCGAGGTCGTGCGCGACTACTGGCGAACCTTCATGCTTGCGCTGGACGCCGAGGCGGTGGCCGAGGTAAGGCAATGGTGGTCGAGCCCGGAAGCCTTGCAGGGTGCTCTCCGCAGTCTCGTCGACTACGCCGACCGGCTCGATGAACGGCCGCTCAAGCCGGCAGAGGCCGTAGACAAGGCCCTCGGCGCGAGGCGGCAGCGGCTGGCCGAGCTCAAGGCGCCCTGGCGGCAATGGCTCGATGAACTGCAGACGCTGCTCGATGGCGCCGTTGCCGGGAAGAGCGTCGATGGGCGCAAACTGCAGGCGCGCTTCTACAAGCCGTGGCTGCAGGCGCTGGGCGACTGGCGCGACGAGCCGTCGATGCTGCGGCCCGACCTCAAGACCGGTTGGACTCGCCTGACGCCCGCCGGTGTGGCCGAAGCGTGGAAGCTCGGCGAGCCGCCGCAACACCCGGCACTCGACGCCATCGCGGCGCTTGCGGCGCAGCTGGCTGCGCTCCCCAATGCGCGCGAAGACCTGCTCTGCCACGCCGCGCGCTGGGTCGCCGAACGTTTTGCCGTCGAGCAGGGGCGCCGCGCACAGATGGGCTTCAACGACCTGTTGACCCGCCTCGACGCGGCCTTGCGCGGCGCCAACGGCGCGCGACTCGCCGAGATCATCCGCCGCCAGTTCCCGGTGGCGCTGATCGACGAGTTCCAGGACACCGACCCGGTGCAGTACCGCATTTTCGACGCCGTCTATCGCGTCGCGCTGAACGTTCCCGAGACCGCGCTGATCCTGATCGGCGACCCCAAGCAGGCGATCTATGCCTTCCGCGGCGCCGATATCCACACCTATCTGGCGGCCCGGCGTGCGTGTGCGGATCGCTTGCATACGCTGAAAAGGAATTTTCGCTCGACCAGCGCCATGGTCGCCGCGACCAACCACTGCTTTGCCGTCGCCGAGGCGCGCACGACGGGCGGCGGCGCTTTCCTCTTCCGCGGCGCAGACGACAATCCGGTGCCCTTCATCGCCGCCGAGGCCAAGGGGCGCGAGGACGAATGGCAGGTCGCCGGCCAGCCTGTGCCGGCACTCACCACCTGGTGGCTGCCGGCGAACGCGGACGGCAAGGCATTGAGCAAGGCCGACTATCTCGAGCAGATGGGCGCCGCCTGCGCCAGCGAGATGCTGCGCCTGCTCAATCTCGGCCAGGCCGGGCAGGCCGGCTTTGTGGGCCAGGCGGGGTCGAAATGGCTGCGCCCGGCGGACATGGCGGTGCTGGTCAACAACCGCAGCGAGGCCGATGCCATCCGTGGCGCGCTGGCGCAACGCGGCGTGCGCAGCGTCTATCTGTCGGACAGGGATTCGGTCTTCCAGAGTCCGCAGGCCGCCGAGTTGCAGCACTGGCTCGCCGCCTGTGCCGAACCCGACGACGCGCGCCTGCTGCGCGCCGCGCTGGCGACGGCCACGCTCGGCCTGAGCTGGTCCGAACTCGATCGCTTGCAACATGACGAGCTCGCCTGGGAGGCGCGCGTGCTGCAGTTTCGCGGCTACCGCGATTGCTGGAGCCGCCAGGGCGTGCTGCCGATGCTGCGCCGGCTGCTCAACGATTTTCAGCTGCCGGCGCGGCTGCTCGGGCAGAGTGGGGCGGGCGACGAGGGCTCCGGGGAGGTGTACGAGGCGACCGATGGCAACAGCGCGATCAACGGCGAGCGCATCCTGACCAACCTGCTGCATCTCGCCGAATTGCTGCAGCAGGCGAGCACGCTGCTCGACGGCGAGCATGCGCTGATTCGCCATCTGGCCGAGCAACAGCAGGACGGGGCGAGCAGTGGCGGCGACGCGCGCCAACTGCGCCTGGAAAGCGATGCCGACCTGGTGCAGGTGGTCACCGTGCACAAATCCAAAGGGCTCGAATACCCGCTGGTCTTCGTGCCCTTTGCCGCCAGCTATCGGCTGGCCAAGGGCAGCGATCTGCCGTTGAAATGGCACGACGAAGACGGCCAGCTGCAGCTCTCGCTCGCCGCCGCTCCCGACATCCTCGACCGCGCCGACGGCGAGCGCCTCGGCGAGGACCTGCGCAAGCTCTATGTCGCGCTGACCCGTGCCCGCTACGCCTCCTGGCTCGGTATCGCGCCCTTGAACGAGCTGCAGCGCAGCGCGATTGGCACCTTGTTCGCTGGCGGGCAGGCGATCGAACCCGCCGCGCTGGCGCAGACGCTGGAGACCTGGCGCGATGGCTGTCCGGAAATCGTCGTCGAACCGGCGCCTGAAGCCGGCCGCGAGCGCTTCGCGCTGCGCGCGGTGATGCCGGCTGCTGGCGCGGCAAGGCGGTCGCGGCGCGTTGCCGGCGAGTACTGGTGGATCGCCAGCTATTCGGCGCTCAGAAGCGAGGGCGCGCGCGCTGGAGCGGCCGCCGTGAGCGCTGCCGAGACGCCGAACGAAGCGGTTTTCCAGGAGGCGTTGGCGGCGAAGGACGCGATGGCGGAAGCAGACTTCCTGCCGCCGCCTGGCGCGCGGAAAGTGGCGCAAGCGGGGGCGCCAGCGGCGGTGGCGGCGGCGACCGCCAGTGGCGCGCTGCACGACTTCCCGCGCGGCGCCGAGGCGGGCACTTTCCTGCACGATCTGCTCGAAGCGGTCGCCAGGCAGGGCTTCGCCACGGACGCCGGCAATCAGGCGCTGCAGCGCGACATGATCGCGCGTCGCTGCAAGGCTCGCGGCTGGGTGCACTGGATCGAGCCGCTGACCTCCTGGCTGCAGCACTTCCTGAGTACGCCGCTGCCGTTGCCCGCCATGCCGGGCTCGCCGGAGACCGCGATCCGTTTGTGCGAACTCAAGGCCTTGATGGCCGAGATGGAGTTCTGGCTGGCTGCGCACAGTGTCCCCACGACCGGCATCGATGCCCTGGTTTGCCGGCACACGCTTGACGGCGCCGCGCGTCCGGCGCTGCAGCCGGCGCAGCTGAACGGCATGCTCAAGGGTTTCATGGACCTGGTCTTCGAGCATCAGGGCCGCTACTACGTTGCCGATTACAAGTCGAACTGGCTGGGTGCCGACGATGCTGCCTACACGCCGGCAGCGATGCGCGCCGCGATCCTGCACGCGCGTTACGAGCTGCAGTACGTGCTCTACCTGCTCGCGCTGCATCGCCTGCTCAAGTCGCGCCTGGCCGACTATGACTACGAGCGCCACGTCGGCGGGGCCGTCTACATTTTCCTGCGTGGCGTGTATGCGCCCAGCCAGGGCTTGCATTGCGAGCGCCCGCCGCGCGCCTTGATCGAAGCGCTCGATGCCTTGTTTGCGCGCCGCAGCGCCGGTGCACGCAGGGGAGGGCAGGCATGAGCGCGCGCGACTTCGACACCCGCGAGCGGATGCACGAGTTGCTGCTCGGCTGGGCGGAGCGGCAATGGCTGCGCCGGCTCGATATCGCGTTTGCCGATTTCCTGTGGCGTGAAGTTCCCGACGCGCCGCCATTTCTTATCCTCGCCGCCGCCCTCGCCAGCCATCAGCTTGGGCGTGGTCACGTCTGTCTCGATCTGCAGGCGACGCTGAAAGCACCGGCTTTCGCCCTGTCGCTGCCGCCCGAAGGGGCCGGCGCCGGAAGCAGCGCGGTCGACGCGCTCGACCCGCCAGCGTTGCCCGCCGAAGTGTTCGCCGGCTTGACCCTGAGCCAGTGGCAGCAGGCGCTCGCGCAGCCGCTGCTGGTCGGTGCCGGCGCAGGCAACACACCGCTGGTGTGCGTCGGCGCCCGCCTGTATCTGCGCCGCTACTGGCAATACGAGCAGGACGTGCGTGGCGCCATCGAGCGCCGCCTGGCGATGACGACACGTTTGCAGCTTGCGCTGCCGATCGCCGCGCTGCGCCGGACGCTCGATGCGCTTTTTCCGGCGGCGGTGGCTGCGCCTGCGGACGCCGTCGCCGACTGGCAAAAGATCGCCTGCGCACTCGCCGCGCGCAGTGGCTTCAGCATCATCACCGGCGGCCCGGGTACGGGCAAGACGACGACCGTGGTCAGCTTGCTGGCGCTGCTGCAGGCTCTGGCGCTGAGCACGCCATCGCCCGAGCCGGCGGCACGACCCTTGCGCATCCGTCTGGCCGCGCCGACCGGCAAGGCCGCCGCCCGCCTCAACGAGTCGATCGCCAACGCCGTTGCACGTCTGCCGCTTGCGGCCCTGCCGCAAGGCGAAGCGGTGCGCGCGGCGATTCCGGTGACGGTGAGCACCCTGCATCGCCTGCTCGGTAGCCGTCCCGACAGCCGCCGCTTTCGTCACCATGCCGGCAATCCGCTGGCGCTCGATGTCCTGGTGATCGACGAGGCGTCGATGGTCGACCTGGAAATGATGGCCGCCGTCCTTGCCGCCCTGCCGACCTCGGCGCGCTTGATCCTGCTCGGCGACAAGGACCAGCTGGCGTCGGTCGAGGCCGGCGCAGTGCTCGGCGAGTTGTGCCAGCGCGCCCGCGACGGCCACTACACGCCGGCCACCGGCGACTGGCTCGAGCAGGCCTGCGGGGAACGCGTGGCGCCGGCGCTGGTCGATGCCGCGGGCAGCGCGCTCGACCAGTCGCTGGTCATGCTTCGACGCAGCCACCGTTTTGCCGCAGGCAGTGGCATCGGGCAACTGGCCGAGGCGGTGAACGCCGGCGATACGGCGAGGGTCGGCGGGATCTGGCGGCAGGCGCACGCGGACCTGGCGCTGCTGCCGCTGGTCGGTGGCGACGAGCCTGCCTTCAAGTCCTTGATCATCGATGGCGGCGTTGCGACGACGGCCGCCGCAAGCGCACTCGATCGTCACCGCGAGCGCGACCCCACCGCGACGGCTTCACCGCTGCCGCAGCGCAAGGGCTATAGTCATTACCTCGAAGTGCTGCGCGAGCAGCAGCCGGCGCCCGGCGGCGACCAGGACGCCTTCGACAACTGGGCGCGCGCGGTGCTGCGAGCGCACGGAGAGTTCCAGGTCCTGTGCGCGCTGCGGCGCGGGCCCTGGGGCGTCGCCGGCCTCAACCAGCGCATCGCGCGTGCCTTGCGCGAAGTCGGTCTGCTCCCGGCCAGCGATGGTTGGTACCTTGGCCGCCCGGTGCTGATTACCCGCAACGACTACGGCCTGGGGCTGATGAATGGCGATATCGGCATCACCCTGGCCTTGCCCATCGCCGGCGCCGGCGATGAGGAGTGGATTCTGCGCGTCGCTTTCCCCGCCGGCGACGCCAGCCAGGGCATCAAGTGGGTGCTGCCGAGCCGGCTGCAAGCCGTGGAAACGGCCTACGCGCTCACCGTCCACAAGTCGCAGGGTTCGGAATTCACCCACGCCGCGCTGCTCCTGCCCGAAACGCTGAGCCCGATCCTGACCCGCGAGCTGCTGTACACCGGCATTACCCGCGCCCGCGCCTTCCTGACCGTGGCCATGGCGGGCAGCGGGAGGCTGCTCGAAGAAGCGGCACAGAGGCAGGTGCTGCGCGCGAGCGGGCTGATGGCGGAGTGACGGCGCCGCGGGGGGGCTCAACAATTCGGCAGGGCGGGTTTGACGGTCGCAGGAAGGGCGCCGACAAGCTTGGCGGCAAGCCGCCCCGCCATGCCGGTCGCAGGCAGAAAAAGGCCACCTGCAAGCGCCACCTGCAAGCGCTGCCACGCGAGTCACGGCAGGGAATCGTGTAACAGACTGTCTCGCCTGTCCGGCCAAGCGCCTTCTCGCGCGTTAAGTGCCCATCCTTGCCCATTCGTCCTTGTCGATGGCGAGCCTTTTTCGAGACCCTAAGCCATGTCCCTGCCGCTTGCCCCGTCGTGCCACCGCCTGCTCCCGGCCCTGCGCCGCGCGCTTCTCGTGTTTTTCGTGCTGCTCTCGCTGCTCCTGGCGGCGCCGGTGTCGGCCGACCCCGCAGGCCGTGTCGGGCGTATCGCCTGGTTGTCGGGCTCGGTTCATCTGCACCGCGCGGACAGTGGCGAATCGACCAGGGCCTTGCTCAACTGGCCCGTTTCCAGTGGCGATACTCTGTCTACCGCGGCCGGCGCACGCAGCGAAATCCAGCTCGGGTCGACTTCCGTGCAGCTTGATTCGAGCAGCATCGTGGAGTTCGTTACCGTCGACGATCAGCGCGTTCGCCTGCGCCTGCTCGCGGGCAGCGTCCTGCTTCGCCTTCGCTCAGCGGACGCGGCCGCCGATTTCGAGCTGAGCAGCTACGACGGCAGCTTCAGCTTTCTCGCAGCGGGCAGCTATCGTTTCGATGTCGAGCCCGCGGCCACCGCGGCCACTGTTTATGACGGCAGCCTGCGCTTCGCAGGCAGCGACCGCCGGCTCGATCTGCGCGCCGGCCAGCGTATCCGGCTGGCGAACGACGGCAGGACGCCCTACCAGGTCGCGGCGCCGGTGGAAGACGAATTCCTCGCCTGGAGTGGCGCGCGCGAGCCGCGGCTCGCCCGTGCCGCGTACGACCGCTACGTGTCTCCCGAAATGACCGGCGCTGCCGATCTCGACGCGCATGGGCGCTGGTACGACAGCGCCGAGTACGGTGCCGTCTGGTTCCCGCAAGCGGTCGCCGCCGACTGGGCCCCCTATCGCAACGGTCGCTGGGTGTGGGTCGCCCCCTGGGGCTGGACCTGGGTCGGCGACGAGCCCTGGGGTTTCGCTCCGTTCCACTACGGTCGCTGGGTGTTCTACGGCGGCGCCTGGGGCTGGGTTCCCGGCACGCGTGTCGCGCGCCCGGTGTACGCGCCGGCGCTGGTCGCCTGGGTCGGGTCGCCCGGCGTCGGCGTCTCGGTACAGGTCGGCGCGCGCCCCGCCGTCGGCTGGTTCCCCCTCGCGCCCCGCGAAGTCTATGTGCCGCCCTACCGCTCCAGCGCAAACTACGTCCGCCAGGTCAACGTCACCCATGTCACGCAGATCAACAACATCACGACGATCACCAGCAATCCGCAGGCGGCGGTCGAGCGCATGCCGTACGCGCATCGGCAAATGTCGCGGGCGGTGACCATGGTTCCGGCCGACGTCGTCGCCGAGCAGCGGCCGATCGATCGTGCTGCGCTGCTGCCGCGCGACGGCAGGCCGCTTGGTGCTCGGTCGGTGCAGGCGCAGGCACCGGTTGCGGCGCCGCCGGCAGGAGTCGGGCGTGGCCGCGAAGGGCGTCGGCCGTTCGCGGAGGAGGTCCGTGAGCGGGGGCGTGAGCGCGATGCCACAGCGGCGAGAGGCGATGCGCCTATGGGCGGGCGCGCCGGGCCGCCGCAGCAGCCTCCGGCGGCGAGTCCGGCAGGCGTGGCAATCGGCCAGCCGCAGCCCGCGCCGGCACCCGCACCGGCACCCGCACCCGCACCCGCACCCGCACCCGCGCCGGCGGGTGCTCCGGCACGGCCGCTGGACGCAGTGCCAGCGGCCGGATCTCCCTCGTCGCTGCCTGCTGCCGGGCAGCGACCCGAAGTCGCGCCGGCCGCGGAGCGTGCGCGACTCGAGCGGGAAGCGGGGCGCGGTCCGCGCAACGAACAGTGGGGCGGGCGCGGCGAGCAGCGGCGCCAGAGCCCCGCGTCGGGCGTCGCCACGCCCGTCGATGCCGGGTCATCGGCGGTACCGGTTGCGCCAGCCGCCGCCGCGCCGCCGCTGCCGGCAAGCCAGGGCAGGGGGCTCAACGCACCGGCAGCCAGTCAGGTCGGTGCACCGACGCCGTCACCCGCGTCGGCCGGCCCGGCAGGCACGGCAGAGCGGCCTGATCGCTTGCCAACGGCGGCTGCAGGTCGCGGAGCGCAGGGTGCTGAGCGACCGGTCACGGCAGTTGAGCGGCCGCTCAGCGGCGCCGCGTCGGGAAGACCCGAAGAACGCGCCATGCCACCCGCTCCGTCAACACAGGCCCCGGCGGCGTCGCCGCTACCTTCGCGGTTTCCCGAGCGGCCCGCCGTGACCGCGCCGCCTGCACTGGCGCAACCGCAGCCGCAGCCGCAGCCGCAGCCGCAGCCGCAAGCGCAGCCGCAGCCGCAAGTGCAAGTGCAACGGCAACAACCGCAACCGCAACCGCAAGCACCGGGTATGGAAAGGTTTGGCGCGCGTGGCGAGCCGCGTCGAGCCGATGAGGCTTCGCGTCAAGACGAAGCGTTCGCCCGGCAGAAGCGACCAGACGCGCCAGCCGCTGCGCCGCCCGCGGCGATGCCGCAGCGCCCGGCGGCTCCTCCCGGAGGAGCCAGCGCGCCGTCGCCTGATGAACGCCAGTCGCGGTCTGATCGCCGTCGCGAGGCGGGTGGGCAGCGCGACGAGCGCGGCGGTGGGCAACGCGAGGAGCGCGGCGGTGGGCAACGCGAGGAGCGCGGCGGTGGGCGGGGCGAGCAGGGGCCGCGCGGGCCGGACGGCTGACGGGTAGGGAATGTGGGGATTGTGGAACCTCGCGGCGCCGCCCGGATCTCGACGATAATGGCGGTGACCCACGCGTTCTGACGTGCCGACGCGCGGGCATGTGCAGGTCATCGCTTTGGCCCCCTCGGCAGTTTCCGCGGCGGTCGGCTGGAAAAGGGCGATGAGCGCGGGCGCGATGCAGGAATCTCGTTACAGTCTTGGGGGGCTATCTGTCATGCCGGGAATACCCACGCGAATCGACGCCGCCCCCCTTGCCGAGGGCGTTTGCAGGGACCTGCCGACGCCGACTCCAGCGCAGTCGGAACAGCCTCGGCGGCGTGTCGGGACGGTGCTCCTGTGCGTGCTGGCGGTGGTGATCGGCGTGGTGACCGGCTTTGGCGCGGTCGTGTTTCGCGACCTCATCGGTTTCATCCACAACCTGCTGTTCCTGGGCCAGGCAAACGTCGCCTACGACGCCAATGAGTTCACGCCGGCAAGTCCCTGGGGGCCGTTCGTCATTCTGGTGCCGGTTCTCGGCGCCTTGGTCGTTACCTTTCTGGTGGAAAGATTCGCCCCCGAAGCGCGCGGGCACGGCGTCCCGGAGGTGATTGACGCCATCCACTACAAGGATGGCGAAATTCGGCCCGTCGTCGCGGTTGTGAAATCGCTGGCGTCGGCGGTTGCCATTGGCAGTGGTGCGGCCGTCGGGCGCGAAGGGCCGATCATTCAGATCGGCTCGGCGCTCGGCTCGTCGCTGGGGCAACTCGTCCGGGTCGTGTCGGCAGAGCGCATCATCCTCGTTGCCGCCGGCGCGGCCGCAGGCATCGCCGCGACCTTCAATACGCCGATCGGCGGCGTCCTTTTTGCCATTGAACTGCTGTTGCCCGAAGTCAGCGTGCAGAGCTTCCTGCCGGTGGCGCTGGCGACCGGAACCGCAACCTTCGTTGGCCAGTTCTTTTTCGGCCAGCAGCCGGCGTTTGCCGTGCCTGCGCTGGCACCGCTGGAGGTCAACGCGTCGGCGGTTATCAGCCTGTGTCTTTTCGCGCTGCTCGGCGTGATCACCGGCCTGGCCGCGGCCGGGTTTGTCCGCGGCCTGCACCTGATGGAGGACGTCTTCGATCGGATCAGGCATCGCTACCTGCGCCACACCTTGGGAATGCTGCTGGTCGGCGTGCTCTTCTATGTTCTGCACGAGACGCTCGGTCACTACTACGTCGAGGGCGTCGGCTACGCGACCATACAGGCGATACTCGGAGGACAACTCGGTGCCTTCCAGCTGCTGGCCGTGTTGTTCGTCTGCAAGCTGGTCGCCACCTCGCTCAGCCTCGGCTCGGGCTCCTCCGGCGGAGTCTTCTCGCCTTCGTTGTTCATGGGGGCAACCATAGGCGGGGCGTTTGCGACGGTCATGGCCGCGCTGCACCTGCCGGTGCCGATCAGCGTCGGGTCATTCGCCATGGTCGGGATGGGCGCCATGGTCGGTGGCGCAACCGGCGCAGTGATGACCGCCGTGACCATGATCTTCGAGATGACGCGCGACTATTCCATCGTTATGCCCATGATCCTGGCCGTCGCCCTCAGCGTCGGCGTGCGCCGCCTGGTCTCGCCGGAGAGCATCTACACGCTCAAGCTGGTGCGCCGGGGACACCCGGTTCCCAAGGCCTTGCATGCCAACATCTTTCTGGTGCGGCGAGCACGCGACCTCATGGACCGGGCTTTTGTCGTCGCGCCCGCCGCGACCGACTTCGAGGATTTCCTCCGCAAGCCCGAACACCACGGGAGGATGTTGCACGTCGTCGTGACGCGCGGCAATCGCATCCAGGGAGTGCTGCGCATCAACGCCGGGCTGAGGCGCGGCCTGGCGCACACGCACGCGGGCATCACTCTCGGCGACGTCGCTCACCGCAATTTTACCGTTGTCCGCGAAGACGACACCGGCCTTGCGGTCATCCGCCGCCTTTCGCGCAAGCGCGCCCTGATGGCCCTGGTGGTCCAGGGCCGCGTGCCGCGACCGGCCGGCGTGCTGGGCGTGATCACCAAGGAACACGTTGCCGATTCCGTTGCCGAGAGCATACAAGTCTATCCCGAGTGACAGTCACCGCAAGCAACTTGCCCATGCAGTAGCGCCAGGGCGAGCCGCGGCGACGGCGCAGACCCGGGAAGTAGGCGAGCAGGCCGAACGTCGCTGCGGACGCCGACTTTGATTTTCGCAGTGGCAAGGATAGCGTTGCACTGAGGCTCTGCGCTTCGCGCCGTCGATGGGGCGGGAAAGTCGTGCGAAGGTCGAAGTGGATTGCCGCGTCGGCTGCGCCTCCTCGCAATGACGTTGGGTGGGGGATGGGCGCTGGATTACCCGCGGCCTTCACGCTTTTTTACAGCCCCGTCACGACGGCAACAGTCGCCGTGGTTGTTCAAATCGCCCAATGGCGCGATGATGCCGAGACGCTCCGGTCCAGCGGCTGGCGTATTGGACGATCATGGCGCAGCCAGCCAGGGGTAGGCGCAAGGGTCGGAGCCTTCCGCAGCGCCTGCGACGTTCTGACTACGAGGAGAATGATCATGGAAAACGCGATTCACACGCTGAGCGATTTGTTCCGCCAACTCGGCTTGCCGGATGACGCGGCGAGCATCGAGGACTTCATCGCCCGTCATCGGCCGCTGCCGCCAGGGGTTCGTGTCGCCGATGCGTCGTTCTGGACGCCGAGCCAGGCGCAGTTTCTGGCCGAGGAAATGAGCGATGACGCCGACTGGGCGGAGCTGGTCGACACCCTGGCTTTGCTGCTCAGCAAGTAGTTCCTTCCTCGCCATGCGCCCGCGGCGGCGTTTTTGGCTGAATCGCCGCTATCTGTTATGGTCGCACCGATGCACAACATCCTCTCCGTATCCGAACTCTCGAAGACCTACGACTCGCGCTTCCAGGCGTTAAAGCGCATCAATCTGGACATTCGCCGTGGCGAGATATTTGCGTTGCTGGGCCCCAACGGCGCGGGAAAAACGACGCTGATCAGCATCATCTGCGGGATCGTCAAGGCCAGCGAAGGCAGCGTTCGGGTCGATGGCCACGACATCGTCGCCGACTACCGTGCTGCCCGCGCGATGATCGGTCTGGTGCCGCAGGAACTGACCACCGATGCCTTCGAGTCGGTGTGGGCGACGGTGTCGTTCAGCCGTGGCCTGTTCGGCAAGGCGGCGAATCCCGCCTACATCGAAAAGATCCTCCGCGAGCTTTCGCTGTGGAACAAGAAGGACAGCAAGATCATCACGCTTTCGGGCGGCATGAAGCGTCGCCTGCTGATTGCCAAGGCGCTGTCGCACGAGCCGGAGATTCTCTTCCTCGACGAGCCGACCGCCGGCGTTGACGTCAACCTGCGCCGCGACATGTGGCAACTGGTGCGCTCGCTGCAGGCCACCGGGGTGACCATCATTCTGACCACGCATTACATCGACGAGGCCGAAGAGATGGCCGACCGCATCGGGGTGATCAGCAAGGGCGAGATCATTCTCGTTGACGACAAGGCCGAGCTGATGCGCAAGCTCGGCAAGAAGCAGATGACGCTGCAACTGCAGACCGCCCTGGAGCACATCCCGCCTGCGCTGGCCGCCTATCAACTCGAACTGGCGAGCGATGGCAACGAGCTGATCTATACCTTCGACGCGCAGGGCGAGCGAACCGGCATCGTCGCGCTGCTCAAGGAGCTCAACGACGCGGCCATCGTTTTCAAGGACCTGCACACCACGCAAAGTTCGCTCGAAGATATCTTCGTCAGCCTGGTGAAGGAAGAGAAATGAACTGGCATGCGATGCGCGCGATTTACCTCTTCGAGATGGCGCGTACGCGCCGCACGCTGTTGCAGAGCGTCATTTCGCCGGTGATTTCGACGTCCCTGTACTTTGTCGTCTTCGGCGCGGCGATCGGCTCGCGCATCGACGAGATCGAGGGCATCAGCTATGGCGCTTTCATCGTGCCCGGGCTGATCATGTTGTCGCTGTTGACGCAGAGCGTTGCCAACGCCTCGTTCGGCATCTACTTCCCGAAGTTCACCGGAACGATCTACGAGCTGCTGTCGGCACCGATCTCGTACATCGAAATCGCGGCTGCCTATGTCGGCGCCGCGGCGACCAAGTCGATCATCCTCGGGCTGATCATCCTGGCCACGGCGGGCCTTTTCGTCCCGCTGCAGGTCGCGCATCCGCTCTGGATGCTGCTTTTCCTGGTCCTGACGGCGGTGACTTTCAGCCTCTTCGGTTTCATCATCGGCATCTGGGCCGACAATTTCGAGAAACTGCAGCTCGTGCCGCTGCTGATCATCACCCCGCTGACTTTCCTCGGCGGCAGCTTCTACTCGATCAACATGCTGCCGCCGGTCTGGCAGACGATCACCCTGTTCAACCCGGTGGTCTATCTGGTCAGCGGTTTCCGCTGGAGCTTCTACGACGTCGCCGACGTCGGTGTCGGCGTCAGCCTGGTCATGACGCTATTGTTCCTGGCGGTGTTTCTGGCCGTCGTGGCGTGGATCTTCAAGACCGGGTATCGGCTGAAGAGCTAGTGCAGTGCTGGATTGTTGATGGGAATTTCAGCGCCCCTGACGGCAAGGTGAAACCCGTGGCGTCGCTGGTGCTGCCCACGTCACCAAGACCGTGCAACCATTCCCCAGGCACCGTCATTGCGAGGAGGCGCAGCCGACGCGGCAATCCAGTTCCAGTCTCTGACTCCTTGTCCGTCACACCAGCCAGGCGAAAAACAAGACCTCTGGATTGCCACGTCGGCTGCGCCTCCTCGCAATGACGTGCGGGCGGCCGTGGCGCGTCATTTTCGCCGCGACGTTCAGCCCGCCGGACAGCCGCTTGAAACCCTGTCGTCGCCGGCATTCTTGGGTTTCCTGCTGCGGGCAACACGACACCAGCCGGCTGCCTGTGGGTGGCGGTGGCGACGACGAAGCTTTCTGCGGCGTCCGCAATCCCGGCAGGTGTCAACGGACCTCCGCGGCACCGAGCGCCACGCTGCCTTGCGCCTGCCGGTTCTCCTCTGCGGCCGGCATGAGCCGGGTCAGCGCCTGGCGCCGGGCGTCCTTGTCCAGCGCAGCGAGCTGGGAGACGCTGCGGTAGAACTGCGGCAGGTCGTAATCCAGTCGGGCGAGCAGGGCTTCGAACGCCGGCACCAGCTCGTTGTAGAGCGCGAGCGATGCCAGTTTGGCGTTGTTCAGGTCGTCGCCAAAGAACGCGTCGTAACCGGCGTAGCCGTCCCAGCTCGCCTTCAGTTCGGCGTAATCGCTGCGCAGGGCGGCGAACAGGGCGGCCTTGGCGTCGCGTTGCGCAGCGGCCGGGCCGGCGCCGTCGGCCCGGTCGTTGTCGTAGAGCGCGCGAAACCTGTCGCGATAGGCGTGCATCAAGGCCGCAAAGCCGGCCTTGCGCAGGCGCTGCGTCTCGAAGATGGCGCGCTGCCCGGGTGCGGCGTTGCTCGCCAGCCAGCGCCGCATGCCTTCGTTTTCCAGCGCCGTGGCGAAGGACTCGTTGAACAGCGAATCGTCGTTCACGAAGACCACCTGGTGGGCCAGTTCGTGAAAGACGATGCGCGCCACTTCCGGCGTACCGAAGCGCAGGAAAGTGTTGAGCACCGGGTCGTCGAAATAGCCGAGCGTGGAATAGGCGGGGACGCCAGCGACGTAGGTGTCGTAACCCTGCTCGCGCAGCTCGGCGGCGAGCGCCTCGGCGTCGCGCTGGTCGTAGTAGCCGCGGTAGCTCACGCAGCCGACCATCAGCAGGCACCAGTTCCTGGCTTTCAGCGACAGTTCGGGCGCTGCGAATACGTTCCACACCACGTAGGGTCTGCCGAGGTCGGCGTAGGCACGATAGCTGCCGTTGTCCGGCAGGGCCAGATCGCGGCTGGCGAAGTCGCGTATCGCCTGCACCTCGTGCAGCTTGCTCTTCAGCCGCGGATCGCTGGCCGGATCGCTCATCAGCCTGTCGATGGGCGTGGCGGCGCGCATTACGGCGAGGTGCCCGCCGATCGCCTGTGCGTAGTAGCCGGCGTTGCTGCAGCCGCTCAGCAGGGCCGCCAGCAGCAGCACGAGCGAGTCCCTAAGCCGGCTCTTGATCATGGCGAAAGTGACCCGTCTCGAGGAAGGCTACGATTTGCGCCGCACACGCAGGTGAGGCGAGCATTTGCGAGTGGGCGACGGGGAGGGCGATGAAATCGGCGGCGCCGGGCAAGCGCGTTTCCGCCACGGCCACGACGCCGTCGTTGGGATGCGGCAAGCCGGGGACGACGCGGCCGAGGCCGAAGCTGCGCGTGCCGGCGAGCACGCCGACCGGTGGCGCTGACGCGAGCAAGGTTCTTGTCGGCGCCGGACGCGACAACCATTCCATGATCGAGCGGCCGAGCAGCGTCGACAGTCCCGCGACCCTGGCCAGCCGTCGTGCGCAGTGGCTGTCTAGGCAGGGCGTGCCGAGAAGGATCGCCCGGCGCAGACGTGGATCGACGGACTGGGCCAGCAGGTCGAGGATGATCAGCCCGCCCATGCTGTGGCCGACGAGATGGATGTCGCTGGCGCCCGTCGCCTCGATAAAGGCCTTGAGCGCCTGCGCATTCTGCGCCAGCGTGGCGCGCACGCTGGGGTAGCCGAAACGCCGCGGTCGGTAACCACGGCGCTGCAGCCAGTGGCTGTGCAGCGCGAAAACGGCCGCCGGCGTCCACAGGCCGTGCACCAGGATGACGGCGGGCTTCGGGTGTCGATGTCGAGACGGCGTGCTGTCGTCCAATGCCTGCTCCTGTAGGGCGTTGCTGCCGTCAATTCTACGGCTTCGTCGGCGCCGCGTCGTTGCGCAGCGAGTATGGCGCCCGCCGCGAGCGGGCATTGCATGCCGGAGTCGGGGGTATGGAAGCGCGGGCGGGTAGCGGGTATCGTGCACGCCTTGGATCATCCATCGTCACTCCGCACGCATCGCCCATGAATAACACGCGACAAGCAGGTATCGACCCCGTCCTTTCCACGCTCGAACCGGCAGCCGTCTGGGCGCATTTCGCGACGCTTTGCCGCATTCCACGCCAATCCAAGGCGGAAGGGCGCTTGCGCGACGAGATTCGGCGCTGGGCGCTGGCCAGGGGACTGTCGGCGACGGTCGATGCGGCGGGAAATCTCCTGCTTTGCAAGGTCGCCAGCAGCGGCATGGACGATGCGCCCGGCGTCATTCTGCAGGCGCATCTGGACATGGTCTGCGAGAAGAACGCGGGCACCGCGCATGACTTTTCGTGCGATCCCATTCGGCCGCTGGCGCGCGACGGCTGGTTGCTCGCCGAGGAGACGACGCTCGGCGCCGACAACGGCATCGGAGTGGCCCTGATCCTGGCCGCGCTCGACGACGACTCGCTGCGGCATGGTCCGCTTGAAGCCTTGCTGACGGTCGACGAGGAAGCCGGCATGGGCGGCGCGCACGGTCTGCAGCGCGGCTTGCTGCAGGGTCGGCTGTTGCTCAACCTCGATACCGAGGAGTGGGGCGAGTTCTACCTGGGGTGCGCGGGAGGTCTGGACGTCAACGTGCATCGCGAGGGTCGCGCGGAACCCGTCCCGGGCGATCTGTCGGCCTGGCGCGTCGATCTGCGCGGCTTGTGCGGCGGACATTCGGGCATCGACATTCACGAGCAGCGCGGCAACGCGATCAAATTGCTGGTCCGCGTGCTGCGTGATCTGGAGAGCCAGCTGCCGCTTCGTCTGGCGCAACTGAGCGGCGGCTCGGCGCGAAATGCGCTACCGAGGGAGGCGTCGGCGACGCTGGCCGTGCCGTCGGGGAGCGTTGACGCTCTGGCGGCTCGCCTGGCGTCGTGGCAGTCGTCGCTGCGCGAGGAATTGCCGGGCGTCGATGGGGCGCTGCACATCGATCTCGTGCCGGCCTCGGTCGACGAGCTGATGTCCGTCGACGATCAGTTCATCTGGCTGGCGTCGCTGTCTGCTGCACCGCACGGCGTGCGCCGCCATAGTCTGAGCGTTGCTGGGGTGGTCGAGACGTCGAACAACCTTGGTATGGTCGGGATCACGCCGAGCGGTGGCTTCTGCAACTTCATGGTTCGCTCACTCGTCGACAGCGGCAGCAAGGCGCTCGCCGACGAGATCGGCGCGCTCTTTGCGTTGTCGGGAACGGTCGCCGAGCAGGCCGGCCACTATCCGGGCTGGGCCCCGAATCCCGCTTCGCCGCTGCTGGCGCTTTGCCAGTCGGTCTACCGGCGGAAGTTCGGCGCCGAATCGAGCGTCCAGGTGATCCACGCCGGACTCGAGTGCGGCCTCATCGCCGCCCGCTATCCGGGCCTGGACATGGTCTCCTTCGGGCCGACGATCCGCGGCGCACACGCGCCCGGCGAGCGCGTCGAGATCGCTTCCGTAGGACGCGCGTGGCAACTCCTGACGGCGATTCTGGCCGCTGTCGGTGAAGGCGGCGCGAGCGCCGAACCGCCTCTGGCGCACGCGGCTGAGGGAACGAGCTGACGCGCCGATGGAGGCGGACGATCTGCAACGGCTGGTGACCTGGAGCATGCCCTACGGCAGGTACAAGGGCCGTCTGATTGCCGACCTGCCGGGCAACTATCTGAACTGGTTCGCGCGCGAAGGGTTTCCGCCGGGCAAGCTCGGCCAGCTCCTGGCGCTGATGCACGAACTCGACCACAACGGCCTCTCCGGACTGCTCGCGCCGCTGCGCCAGCGGTGAGGCGGCGGGGCGGTGGAGCGCGCCTGCGCTTCCGGATCTGTCGCGGCGCACGTTCATCGCCGCCCGTCGTTCGCCGGCTTCGTGGTGCGGAGCTGCGCATGCGGGCGGGCAGGGTCCGGGGATAGAAAACGACGTTTCGCTGCATGGGATTTCATGCCACGATTGCGGCCATGACTGCCTCATCTCCCCTTGGCGATACCCGCGCTGCCTGGTTGCTGGCCGGGGTGGAGTTCTTCTTCGCGCTGAGCTGGGTGGTGTACGTCATCTTTCTTCCCGAACTGCTGGCGCGCGGTGGCATCGACAGGCGCTACCTGCCGTGGATCATTGCCGCCGACCAGTTGATCTTCGCCCTGGCCGACTGGTGGATGGGGGTCGCCGTCGATCGGGCGCGCGCGGCGCTGCGCATGATCGGGCCGATGCTGGTGCTGCTCTCGGCGGTTTCGGCGCTGGCGATGCTGCTGATGCCGTGGCTGGCAGCGACGCCGGCTCTGTTCCTGTTGGCCATCGGCGTCTGGGTGGCGACGTCGTCGGCCTTGCGGGCACCGCCGTACGTATTGCTTTCGCGCTACGCCGGGCGGGCGACGCTGCCGCGCCTGGCTGGCATCCAGTTGCTCGGGCTGGCGGTGGCGTCGGCGCTCGCGCCTTACCTGGCAATCGTCCTCAAGGGGGTCGACCCGGCGCTGCCTTTCCTGCTCAGCGCACTCGCCGTGGCGGCTTCGGCGCTGGCGCTGGTTCATGTCGAGCGGCGCTTGCCGGCTGCCGTGGCGCCGGCCGCCGGAACCGTGCCGCAGACAGCGGGCGGCCGGGCGAAAGGCTCGTGGGCCTTCCTGCTGCTGCTCGCCCTGCTCCTCGCCATTGGCCAGCAGGTGCATTCGCTGATCAACTCGGCGGCGCAGTACAAGCGGCTGGCGGACCCGGCGCTGCTGCCCTGGTTGCTGCCGGTCTTCTGGATCGGCTTCAGCTTTGGTCTGCTCGGCGCTGGCCGCCTGGTGCGGGCGCGTGGCGTGCTGCAGGTTCTGCAGGGGGCGTGCGCGCTGGGCGCCCTGGCGCTGACCGGAACGGTGCTTGCCGTTTCGCTGGAGGCCTTGCTGTTGAGCCAGTTTGCGGCCGGGATTTTCTGGGCCGCCATCCTCTGTGCTGCGATCGGTCTGGCTGCCGAGAGCGGCCATCCGCTGCACACCGGGCGCCATACCGGCGCCTTGATGGCGACTCTGGCGGTGGCGGCGTTTTCACGTATCGGGCTGGCGGCGTCTGGTGGTGCTGCCGCGGTGGGTGCCCAGGTGCTCGACTGGTTGCCGGTGGCCTTGTGGTGTGTGGTCGCGCTTATCGTGCGGCGCATGCGTTAGGCGGCGGGTCGCGGCGCTTGCTGCACTCGCGGCCATCAGTGTTCCCTGCCGTCGACGCGCGGCTGTAGCAGGTACGGGATATAACGCCAGGCGAGGATGGCGAAGCTGCAGAACCAGCACGCTGCGGCGAGCTCGATCCAGCGCAGGTAGCCGGCCGGGTCGATTTGCGGGATGACGTTGCGGAGCACGAAGCCGGCGATCATGATCCACAGCACGGCCTTGTCGAGACCGTCGAAAACCACTTTTCTGCCGGTGTGACCGTTGGCGATGCGGATCAGCATCGCCGGAATGATCAGGCCCATGGCGCCGAAGGTGAAGACGTGCATCGGCAGCGAGCCGACCCACGCCGGCTGCGCGACCTGCGCGACGAAGTCGAGCAGCAGCTGCGCGACGATGGCCAGGTAGCCGAGATACATGATGCCGATGTCCAGCCGGCGCAGCGCCAGCTGCGGCTTCCAGAACGCGAAGCGGACGAGCAGCAGCAGCGCCAGCAGGAGGCCGGTCCACCCCGCGACGGGTGCCGGCAGCAGGCTGGCAAAGACCAGCAGCACGGCGAGCATCTTGATGCCCGTGTCGAGGACCACGTTGCGCAGGATTTCGGCGTGCATGGCGTTTTTCATGAACTGGGTCAGCGTCCTTTCGAGCATGACCAGAAACGCGACCCGGAAAAGCGCCACGGTCATGCTCGCGCCCGCCTGAAAATGCGCTTCGCTGAGCAGCAGGTTCTTGGCGACCAGGAAGAGCGGCAGGATGATCAGGAAGAAGTAGTTGTCGCGGAAGGAATCACTCTCGCGGTGGCGGATCAGCGACCACAGCAGCATGGCGACGATCGACGCCAGAAAGAGATTGCTGGCGAGGCGGAAGGCGAGTGGCGGCAGTGCGCCGGCGTACCACATTCCGGCGCGTTCAAGCAGCCACGCGCCGACCAGCAGGATCAACGCCATGCCATGGTAGCCGCGAATCTTTACCCAGTTCTTGGTCGACGTGAGCAGGAAGCCGCCCATCACCGCCCAGCCGAAGCCGAAGAACATTTCATGCGCGTGCCACTGGACGGGCGAGAAAGGTGCCGGCGGCGCGGTCAGGGTCCCCGCGAAGAACAGTGCCCAGAGAACCGGCAGGGCAAGTCCCGACAGGCAGGCGAGGGCAAAGAAAGGTCTGAAACCGACCAGCCAGAGAGCTTGTTCGGAAAATCGCATGGTCCGGAGGCCTCGATGAGGGGTTCGCGGGAGAGGCGCGACGCGCGAGCGCGCGAGCGCGCTGGTGCGTTGTTGCGTCGTCGGGTTGGCAGGGGCTGATTTTCGCGTAGTGGCCAGTGGCTGGCTTTGATCTAGAACGGCGCCGGGCAGAAAAACTGCAGCGGCTGCCTGCTCTCGGGGTGGGCAAAGGCCAGCGTTTCGGCGTGCAGCAGGAGCCGCGTGTCCTCGGGCGCGAGGTCGGTGCCGCCGTAGAGCGCGTCACCGATGATCGGGTGGCCGATGGCCAGCAGGTGCACGCGCAACTGGTGCGTACGCCCGGTCAGGGGAATGAGCAGCAGGCGCGAGCGATTGGCGGTCGGGTCGTGCGCGAGCACCCGGTAGCGGGTGAGCGAGGGCTTGCCGGCGAGCGGGTCGACTTTCTGCCGCGGTCGCCGGGGCCAGTCGGCACTCAGTGGCAGGTCGATTTCGCCGCTGGCGACGAGCAGTTCGCCGGCGACGACCGCCACATAGCGTTTTTCGACCTGGCGATTGGCGAACTGGCTGCTCAGCCGCCGCTGCATCTCCTTGCCGCGTGCCAGTACCACCACCCCGGAGGTGTGCATGTCGAGCCGGTGCACGATCAGCGCGTCGGCGAATTCGGCCTGCAGGCGCGCGCTCAGGCAATCCTGCTTGTCTTCGCCGCGACCGGGTACGGTGAGCAGGCCGGCTGGCTTGTCGACCACCAGCAGCGCCGCGTCGCGATAGAGGATTTCCGGCGTGCCGCGGAGCGGATCGGCGCTGGCAGGGATGGCGGGGATGGTGGGGAATGCGGTTTTGACGGCGTTCATGCGCGAGCGGAGTGGGGGAAAGGCACTGATGGAATTTGCCGAAAGCGGCCAATTGTCGCGCCAATTGGCCGGTCGCGGCGAGAGCCGGCAAATCCATTACACTGCACGGGCGCTGCGACGCGCTGCCGGCAGCCGATCGGGACGGGCTTCCGCCAATGACAAATCACTTCCAGGAGAAGAGCTTGAGCACTGCCATTCCAGAGTTGACGACGATGGCCATCGTACTGAACGAGGGCCTTGCCGAGATCACCCTGAATCGTCCGGAGCGGTCGAACGCCATCAACCAGGCCATGTGGCAGGAGCTGCGCATGGCCTTCTCCTGGGCCGACGAACACGATGAGGTGCGGGTGGTGATGCTCAGTGGTGCCGGCCGGAACTTCTGCGCCGGCATCGACCTGGCGATGCTCGCCGGTGTCGCCGAGCGCGTAGCGCATCGCGACCCGGCGCGCGGACGCGAAGCGCTACGCCGCGTGATCCTCGATCTGCAGGATTGCCTGTCAACCATCGAGCGTTGTCGCAAGCCGGTGCTGGCGGCGATCCACGGCGCCTGCATCGGCGGTGCGATCGACCTGGTGAGCTGTTGCGACATGCGCTACGCGGCCGCTGACGTGCACTTTGCAGTGCGTGAAATCGACGTCGGAATGACCGCCGACGTCGGCACGCTGCAGCGCCTGCCGCGCCTCGTCGCGGACGGCATCGCGCGCGAGATGGCCTATACCGGGCGCAAGGTCGATGGCTTCGAGGCCAAGCTCATCGGCTTGATCAATCAGCTTTTCGAGACCCCGGAGACGCTGCTCGACGGCGTTCGCGAGATCGCCCGGACGATCGCCGCGAAGTCGCCGCTGGCGATACGCGGCAGCAAGGAGATGCTCAACTACGGGCGTGATCATTCGGTCGCCGACGGCCTGAACTACGTGGCGACCTGGAACGCGTCGATGCTGACTTCGAGCGATCTCGAGGAAGCGATGACCGCCATGCGCGAGAAACGGCCGCCCACCTTCAGCGATTGAGGCGCCTGCACGGACAGCCGCAGTGAGCGTCGTGAACACCTTTGCGCATCATGTCGGGCTGGCCGCACCGCTGTTCGTTCTCGTGCTGGTCGGCTACCTGCTGATGCGCGGTTGCGGCTGGCCGAAGGCAATGTCCGAGAACCTCTCGCGTTTCGTGTTCTCGGTGGCTCTGCCGGCGATGCTGTTCCGCATGATGAGCGACTTCTCGAAGCTGCCAGCGGTCGACGCGCGCCTGCTGGTCGCTTTCTTCGGCGGCTGCCTGATTGTCTTTGCGATCGGCCGTCTGCTTGGCTGGTGGCTGTTTGCGCTCGACGGAGTCGGGCAGTCGGTGTTCGCGCTGGGTGGCGTGTTCTCGAACAACGTCCTGCTCGGCCTGCCGCTGGCCAAGGTCGCACTCGGCGAGGCGGCGGTTCCGTCGGTGGCCCTGGTGCTGGTGTTCAACGCCTTGATCCTGTGGACCCTGGTCAGCGTGTCGGTCGAGTGGGCGCAGCATGGCAACTTCTCGGCGCGCGGCTTTGCCAGGACGGCGCGTGGCGTGCTGACCAATCCGATCGTCGCCGGCATCCTTTCGGGAGCGCTGTTCGGTCTTGGCGGCTGGCCGCTGCCGGCTCTGATCGCGCAGCCACTGGGCATGCTGGCGCAGGCGGCGGCGCCACTGGCGCTGATCGTTCTCGGCATGGGGCTGGCCGAGTACGGCGTGCGCACCGGCTGGCAAATCAGCGTTGCCATCTGTTTCCTGAAGTTGATCGTGCAGCCGCTGGTGGTCTGGGCGCTGGCGTTGCTGATCGGCCTGCCGGCGATGGAGACGCAGGTGGTCGTTCTGCTCGCTTCGCTGGCCGTCGGCGCGAACGTCTATTTGATGTCGCGCCAGTTCAACACCCTCGAAGGGCCGGTGGCCAGCAGCCTGGTGTTGTCGACGCTTCTCGCGGCCTTGAGCACACCGCTGCTGATGACGCTGACCGGCCGCTGAGAGCCCGTGCCGATATTCCGCAGGGTTCGCGTTGGGCGTGAGTGCCTCGTTGGTGATGGCGAGTTCATTGGCCGTCATGCCCTTCCGATCGCCGACAACCTGCTCAAGCGGCAGTTCGACCCGGGCAAGGCCAATGCCGCCAGGGTTTCGGACATCACCTAGCTCCGCACGGGGAGCGGCTGGTTGTATCTGGCCGCCGTGATGGACCTGTTCTCGCGCAAGATCGTGGGCTGGGCGATGGCCCCCCACAGCCCTGCCGAACGGGTCTGTACAGACTTGCAGATGGCCATTACCCAGCGCCAACCATGCCGAAGCCTCCCGCGACGTGACCGGTTACATCGTCGGCTTCTGCAACAGCGCCCGTCTGCACTCGAGACTCGGTTACCTGCCGGCGAATATCTATGAACAGCAAGTGGCAGAAAGACAACCCATCCCGGTGTCCGAAAAAACTTGACCACTACAGTCAGCCTCCGGTGCGCCATTCGAGGACCTTCTGAAAACTGGAAACAAGGAGGTACGAATCGATCGTCACCCTGACAACGGCACAGGTCGGCGAAGCTGCAAATTCGGCCAGATAGGGGTGGCAGGCGAGGAACCGCTCGAGCAGGAGAGCGGCTTCACCAGAAGCCACTTCCTGTGCCTTCCCGATGGCGGTTACCGCGATGGAATCCTTTGTGTCAGAGCCTTTGTTCTCGCGGTTATCGATCAGCAGGGCGACCCGGCAATTGGCCGCAAGGTTGGCGAACTTGCGCGTCGTCCTATCAGTCAGAACGACCAGTTGCCGCAGGTCGGCGGAGGCCACGAATGCCATTAGGCTGGTGAAAGGCTGGCCGCGGTCGTCGGTCGCCAGCACCGCGAAACGTTGCGAACGAAAAAGATCACTCAGAATCCTCGCTGTCTCGATATCCGTGCTCATCTCGTCCATTCCGTAAAGGAAGCCGCGTTTGACGCGTGTTTCGAAGACAGTGCCATCAACGCTGGCTCTGCTGCTCGAAGCGCGCTGCAAATTCCTGCATTCGCGAGCGATTTTTGCCCCAGTCGAAAAAGCCGAACAACGACCGTGATCGAAATTCGATGCGCTGCGTCTGCGCGTCGATTCTGAAATCGACCTGGTCCCTGAAGCCAACGGGCGTGGTGAAGATCACTTCCAGCGCCAGATCTTCGCTGCGCACGACTGTTGCCTCGGGGAAGGTTTTCAGCGTGGCTTGCAGCATGGTCATGGCCTGCGCGGGTGTGCCTGTGTATCGCAGCGGCAACAGACTGCCGGTGCCCAGCGAGTTGGCACAGTTGCTGGCAAGGGTGCAGGCGAGGTGCGAGGAGATGCTGTCGTAAGCATCGCTAGCGTGGGGCTTCGGCGCATCCGAGGCACAGCCACCGAGCACGATCGCCAGTGTCATAACGCCAAAGCTGGTGTTTTTCGGAACGATTCGCAAGACCTTCCTCAAGTCAGAAGTGGGCGAGTACGGTACGGCGTGACGAGGGTGCTCCGGCCAGCATCGAACCACAGGCGGCGATCGGCCACCTCGTTCGCGCTCGCGGCAAAGGCGGAGACAAGCCGCGCGTGAGTCACGAGGACAAACCCGGTCCCCGGCAGATCCAAGCGTTGAGCGATCTTCTTGCCCTGGCAGCGGATCATCCACAAGAGGATCATAGGCGATCCAGCGAATTGCGTAGTTCGTCTGCCCGCTCCTGTAACGAACGCCGCGTCGCTTCATCCATCTTCGCCAACTGTCGATAGACCATGCCGAGACGCGGATTGGGCGAGATCCTTCCGGCGTGGCGCGCAAAGAAGTCCCAGTAGAGGGAATTGTAGGGGCAGGCTCGCTCGCCGGTGCGCAGCTTCTTGTCGTAATGACAGCCCTTGCAGTAGTCACTCATGCGATCGATGTAGGCGGCGCTGGATACGTACGGCTTGGTGGCCAGCAGTCCGCCGTCGGCGAACTGGCTCATGCCGAGGGTGTTGGGCAGTTCGACCCATTCGAAAGCGTCGACATAGACACCGAGATACCAGCGATGCACCCCGGCGGGGTCCAGTCCCGCCAGCAGCGCGAAGTTGCCGATCACCATCAGTCGCTGGATGTGGTGGGCGTAGGCGTGCTCGAGAGACTGGCCGATGGCGTGGGCGAGACAGCGCATCCTGGTCTGACCGTTCCAGAACCATCCCGGCAGCGCCCGGGCGTGGCCAAACACGTTCTGCTCGACATACTCCGGCATGTGCGCCCAGTAGAAACCGCGGATGTACTCGCGCCAGCCGACGATCTGCCGGATGAAGCCCTCGGCAGTCGCCAGCGATACCCGCCCCGCGCGCCAGGCGGCGTTGGCCTTGGCAACGACCTCGCGCGGATCGAGCATCTTGGTGTTGAGTGCAAATGACAGGAGCGAGTGGAATATTCGCCAGGCGCCATGGCTCATCGCGTCCTGGAAGTCGCCGAAGTGCGGCAGCGCTTTCTCGATGAAGGCGTCGAGTTGCTGCAAGGCTTCGGCGCGATTGAGCGGCCAGGCCAACTGTGCCGCGTTGGCCTCGCCGAAGCTGTTAACGCCCGCGGAGACGATCGTCTGCCAGAGCGCTGAATGATCGTGAGAGGTCCGGAAGTCTGCGGGTTCGGACGGTAGCCCTGGCCAGGGCTTGCGGTTGTCGTGGTCGAAGTTCCATTGGCCGCCCACGGGTCGGCCAGCGCCATCGATCAGTACTCGATGTTGCACCCGCATGTGGCGGTAAAAGTGCTCCATCACCCATTGCTTACGGGCCGAAAACAGCCGCGCAGCGTCGTCGCGCAAGGTATAGAAGTGCTCGCTTTCCACCATTCGGCAGGGGATGGATTGCCGCCGAGCATAGGCGGCCAGTTGCGCGTCGAGTCGCCATTCGTCGGGTGCCTGGTATTCGAAGGCCCGGACGTTGAACCGAAGCAGCAGCGCATCGAGGTTGTCCGGGAGCGACTGCCGGTTGTCCGGATCATCGATCGTCAGGTAGAGAACGCGGTGTCCGGCCGCACGCAACTGACGGGCCAACTCGCGCATCGCGGCAAAGATGGCGAGGACTTTCTGCGCGTGGTGCAGCACGTAGTCGGTTTCCTGGCGCATTTCCATCAAGACGTACAGCACATCGTCGCGCCGCTGCTCGAACCAGGTGTGCCGTGGATTGAGCTGGTCCCCGAGAATCAGCCGAAGAGTTGTGCCGGGACTCATGCGGTTTTCTGGTAAAGCCCCCGGCGCTGGCGTTGCGGCAAGCCGCGCTTCCGCTCCAGACCGGGCAAGCGGTGCGTCAGAGGGAAAGGTTCGTGGCAGGGCCGCGATTCACTCAGTCCGGCCATCAGCATCGCGCGAACGACTGCAACACCTGTTCGGCCAGCGTCCGGCCGCTGCGCCAGGCACCCTCTACCTTGCCGCCGTTGAGCCAGTCTCCGCAAAGGCCCAGGCCAATGTCTGGACGCCAGGCACAACCCTCGTGGAGGGCCGGTTCGGTGTCGGCGTAACGCCAGCGGTGGACAGTCCATTCCTGTGGGGCTGGACCGCCGAGTTGGCCAAAGGCGGATAGCAGGGCGACGGCGACGCTCTCGGAATCTTCTTCCAGATGCGCCTCGCTCCAGTCTGCACAGGCGTGCAGCAGCCAGGTTTCCTCGCCGCTGCGGCCCGGCTTGCTGCTGTTGCGGGCGAGCCAGCGCAGTGGGCCCCGATTGACGAAGGCGGCATCGAACGGCAGGTCGACCGGCGCAGCAAAGCGCAGCATAAGCGCCCAACAGCCGCGCATCACGGCGCTGCTTGCCAGTGCCGCCAAATCGGGGGCCGCTTGCTGCAATAGTGGTACCGCCTGCGGCGAAGGTACGGCCAGCAGGACGGCCGCAAAGCGCGTTTCCAGCCAGCCCTGTTCAGCCGAAAAAACCTGCCAGCCGTGCGCCTGAGGCCTGAACTGCTGGATGTTCGTTCGCGCGTGCACGGCCAGAGTGCTGGCCAGATACCGGGCAGGCGCGGTCATCGTCGGCATACCGACAAAGCGCTCGACCGTCGGCTCGCGTTCTTCCGGCGAATCGCCATCAAACATCGATAGCCTGGGAGCCCAAACGCCCGCGACCCCGGCCTGCTGCCAGCGCTCCACTTCGGCGCGGAAGGCGGGGTGGCGAGCGGTGAAATACTGGGCGCCGTGGTCGCATTGCCAGTCGTCGCCGCGACGGGTGCTCATACGTCCGCCGGGGCTGCGACTCTTGTCGAACAGACTGACTTCGAGGCCAGCCCGTTGCAGCGCCGTGGCGCAGGACAGGCCGGCGATGCCGGCACCGATCAGCGCAATATGCGGAGGGTAATTCATGGCTTCCTTGTCAATCATCAATCCCACGAGCCTGCGCGCGAATTCTTCCCGGCACAAGTCATTGCCAGCCTTGCAGCCACTGCTGGCCGTCGGTTAGATCACGCCAGGGCAGCGAAAACAACCGCCGAGAGTACACCGATTCCAGTTCGATGCTCTCGATTCGAGTGGCCGGGGACTCCGGCTGAATCACCCCGGTAACGATGAAGTGTTTCTCCTTGTCATGCGGGGTGGCCGCCGTCCACTTGCTGAGCAACAGCTTCTTCGGGTTCAGACGGCGAGCAGCCGGTAAGCCGAAGGCCTGTGATTCGGATCCGGGTGCGGAAGATGATTTCACGGCTTCACTCATCATTGTCCTGGACAAACTATAGTTTGGCGCGTAGTATAACGCACAAATGACCTTTACGTGGTCATGCGCCTCAAGGATGTCTATCACAAACAAGGCTCCAGATCGGTAAGTCTGATGATTTCATTGGCGCCCGGGGAGTCCCTTCCTTAAGAACAGCTGAGCCGGAGAAGAGATGTCATGGAGAAAGTAGCCCTGGTCACTGGAGCAGCAGGCGGGCTGGGTCAAGCGGTGGCGGCCAGGCTGGCAGAGGCCGGCTGGGAACTACTGCTGACCAGCCGGGACGGTGAGCGCTTGACCCACAGCTACGGGGACAGCCACGTACAGGTGGTCGCTGACTGCTCCACCGTTGCCGGGGCACGCCACGTTCTTGAGGTCGCCAAGGCGCACCAGTTGCTGCCCACGGCCTTCGCGCACTGCGTCGGCAACATTCGCCTGGGCGCTCTGCATCGCATGTCCGACGCCGACTTTGCGGCCTGCCTCAGCGCCAATCTGGTCAGCGCCTTCCATACTCTGGCGGCTTTCGTCGGCGCCTTGCGCGACGCCAAGTGCCCGGGATCGGCGGTGCTGGTCTCGTCGGCGGCTGCACGGATCGGCACTCCCAATCACGAAGCAGTAGCGGCAGCGAAAGCCGGTGTCGAAGGGCTGGTACGCAGCGCCGCGGCGACCTACGCGAGCAATGGCATCCGGATCAACGCCGTCGCCCCCGGCATCATGGACACGCCTGCCTCCACCGCCATTCTCGGCACCGCGATGGGCCGCGAGGCGGCGGCTCGCCAGTACCCCTTGCCGGGCATTGGCTCACCCGACGAACTGGCCGAACTGATGGTCTGGCTGCTCTCGGACAAGGCGGCCCGGGTGACCGGCCAGGTGTGGTCGATGGACGCCGGCTTTTCCACCGTTCGACCGTTGGTCAGGTAGGGCGCGATGGACCACTCTCTGCCCACTCCCGTTGCACGCATTCCGCGCAGCGTTGCCTGGCTCGGTTACGGAGGACTGCTGCCGTTTCTCGTCCTCGCCCCCGCCAGCCTCGTCGACCCGCACCACGCTAAGCTCTGGAGCGATGCGCTGTTTGCCTACGGTGCGGTGATCCTGACCTTCGTCGGCGCCCTGCATTGGGGGTTCGCCATGACTTTGACGGATCTGAGCGCAAGTCAGCGGACGTGGTGCTTCGTCTGGAGTGTCGTCCCCGCACTTATCGCCTGGTCGGCATTTCTGTTCTCGCCGATGCTGGCGAGTGTCCTTTTGGTGACCGGGTTTCTTGCCCACTACTGGCAGGATAGATTTCTGATCGCCGCCAGCCATCTGCCGGCGTGGTACCTGCCGCTGCGCTTCCGGCTGACTACGGTGGCCTGTATTTGCCTGACAGCAGGTGCTTTCGCTGAAACCTGGTAATCGTCCAAAACCCGTCGAGCAAAGGAGCCCCAATGAACGCCTTCAACAGACTTCCGGGATTCGTGCAGACGCCGGCTGGTCGCGAGCGCGACGTGCTCCGTCTGTTACCCCGTGTGCTCGTTTTCGGCACGCTGCTTCTGGCCCTGCCGTCGCTGGCGGCGAGAATTTTTCTCGGCGGAGGGGATGCAGTGGACGCCTCGACTCACCTCCAGATGGTCGACATTCTTGCGCTCAGTATCGCCGTCCTGCACTGGACGGTGGTGCTGACGGTGGCGATTGCTGCGTTCATCGTCATGGTGATGAAAGGTCCCGCTTACGTGGCCGACGCCTATCCGCTCGAGGATTCGGAAGTCCCGGATTCTCCCGATTGCCGGCAGCCGGCTTCGTATTGAAGAATCGTCGCCAAGTGTTCCGGGCTACTGTCGGATCAGACGAAAAGCGAGGCCGCATGCTCGACGATGAGAGCAGCAAACGCGACGCAAGCACCGCGGCCGTTCCCGGCGGACGGTGGTCCAGGCTTGCCCGGCTGGGTGTTCTCGCCAGCGGTGTTGCCGGCAGTATGCTGGCACAAGGCACACGACAGTTGACCCAAGGCAAGCGTCCGCGAATTGCCGACTTGCTGCTGACGCCTGAGAACGCGTACCGGGTTGCCGATCAGCTTGCCCGATTACGCGGGGCAGCGATGAAGTTCGGGCAACTGTTGTCCATGGATGCAGGCGATCTGTTGCCTCCGGAGTTTGGCGTTATCCTGGCACGCTTGCGCGCCGACGCCAAAGCCATGCCAATGAGCCAATTGGTGAATGTGCTCGACGCCAACTGGGGGCATGGTTGGGACCGTCATTTCCGGCAGTTCTCCTTCACGCCGAAGGCGGCAGCGTCGGTGGGCCAGGTCCATCTGGCGCAGACGAGGGACGGGCGGCGCCTGGCCATAAAAGTCCAGTACCCGGGTGTCCGCCAGAGTATCGACAGCGACGTCGATAATGTCGCCACCCTGCTGCGTGTCTCTGGACTGCTGCCCAGAGGACTGGATGTCGGACCGCTGCTGCGGGAATCGAAACGTCAGTTGCACGCCGAAGCGGATTATCTCGGTGAGGGCGCCTGGCTCAGCCGCTACGCCGGACTTCTTGCCGACGCGCCCGAGTTCATTCTGCCCGGGGTGCACGCCGACCTGACGACGGAGAGCGTCCTGGCGATGTCCTGCATGGGAGGCGTGCCGGTCGAATCCTTGCTGCATGCCCCGCAAGCCGAGCGGGACCGCGTGGCAGGACTGCTGTTCCGGCTGCTTTTTCGGGAGATTTTCGAATTCCGATTGGTCCAGACCGACCCCAATTTCGCCAACTACCGCTACGACAAAGCCAGCCGCAAACTAATACTGCTCGACTTTGGCGCCACCCGCCCCTACCCGGCAGTTGTCGTCGAGGCCTATCGCCGGCTGATGGCGAGTACCGTCGTCGGAGACCGGCAGGAAATGAGCATGGCCGCCAGCGCTATCGGCTACTTTCGGGCTGACATCGGGGAGAGGCAGCGGCAACTCGTCCTTGACGTATTTCTGCACGCCTGCGAACCCTTGCGCTACGCCGGCGCCTACGATTTCGGAAATTCGGATCTGCCAGCGCGAATCCGCGACGCCGGCCTGGCATTGAGCAGCGAAAGGGATTCTTGGCATACGCCACCGGCGGATGCCCTGTTCTTGCACCGCAAGGCAGGCGGTCTTTATCTGCTGGCGGCAAAGCTCAAGGCGCGGGTGGACATCGGCGCCTTGTTCCAGCCTTACGCGTCGAGGCAGGCGCCGTCATGAGCCGGAAGCGAGATGCTGAATGGCCGGGCCCGCCGTCCAATCGTCGCCGTGCGTCGTTCCGGGCCGGGGTTGGCAGGGGCGGATGGCTACCTGCTTTCGATAGACCAGGGCAGCAGGCATGACGACTCCGATTTGCCGATTCGACACCCCCGAGGCCGTCGCCGGCTGGTACGCCATTGACGATCGCGTGATGGGGGGGGTCTCGGCCAGCCGGATGGCTTTTCATACGGAAGGGCATGCCACCTTCTCGGGATCGCTTTCCCTCACCAACAACGGCGGCTTTGCGTCCGTTCGCTCACCGGTGATAGCGTCCGCTAGCGTGGGCGGCTCAGCCTGTTTGCTCACCGTGCGCGGCGACGGCAAGCGCTACAAGTTCAGCATTCGGACTGGCGCCGAGCTCGACGGTGTCAGTTACCAGGCGGCTTTTCAGCCACCGGCTGGGGAGTGGACCAGGATAGAACTGGCCGTCGCCGATTTTATCCCGACCTGGCGAGGGCGCGTCCTCGACCACCTGCCACCGCTGGCCGTCTCATCGGCAAGACAAGTGGGCCTTCTGATCGCCGATCGACAAGTGGGTCCGTTCAAGCTCGATCTGCGCGCGATCGAACTTGTCGGCTGAAGGAAGGAGAAGAATGCGCAAGCGGCTCATCCTTGTACTGGTAGTCATGTCATGGTCGTTTCCGGCGTGGGCCGATGATCCGGCTTTGTCGCTCGGCGAACTCGCAAAACCGGGCCGTGTGCTGATGCTGCGGCATGCCCGCGCGCCGGGGTTCGGCGACCCGCCGAATTTCGTCATCGGCGATTGTTCCACGCAGCGGAATCTTGACGCCAGCGGCCGGGCTCAGGCACGACAGTTGGGCACCCGTCTGCGTGCGGTCGGCCTGACCAATGGACGAGTCTTTTCCAGCCAGTGGTGCCGTGCGCTCGAAACGGCCCGCCTACTGGACCTTGGCCCGGTAGAGTCCTTGCCGGCGCTGAATTCCTTCTTCGGGCGGGCGGACGATCGGGAAGAAACTCTCGACGCCTTGCGATCGTTTCTCGCCAGCTTGCCCGTTGATGGCCGGCCGGTGATCCTGGTCACCCATCAAGTGGTGGTGAACGCCTTCACCGAGGCAACGCCGCCTGCCGGCGGCGGCAGTGTTTTTCAGGTCAATGGAACCCCGATGCCGGTATGGCTTGGTGTCATTCCCGTCGAAGCACGAGAAGGTTCATGAGCATGACCTCCATTCGACGCATCTGCTCGGCCTTTAACTCGCTTCGCTGCTCCATTGTTTCCCCCCAAACCCCTGCAATGGGGACGGCGTTTCAGCAGTGACATGGCGGCGTCGAACGCGGCAGCGGCTCGCTGCAGCTCCAATACGCCGTATTGTGCCTTTCAATACGAGGTGGCGGAGAGGCAACGACGCGTGTTCGCTGGGAGGCCAGTATCGGATACCACGAGGCACCGCTTGGTGCGTGACCTGCTTCAGGATTGGCTGCTGATCGTCTCCAGGGGCGGCAACGAGAACTTCTTGATTGACTTCGGCTATGGCGGTTAAGGATACTTGTGGATGTGACTTTGGAGCACCCATTCTCAGATCAGCGTTCAACCAACGGTCAAGAGGCCATGAATATGTCAGAGGAAAACGGGTCGGCGCTTCACGACGATCATCTTTCGGAGAAACACGACGATCCATTGGTACGCGGATTGCATCGAGTCATCCGTCAAGCCATTCGCCTGCTGGCCGTCCTGATGACGATGGTCATCCTGTGGTGCGTTGCCGACGTGGTGCTGGTTCTCTACAACGCGTTGTCAAAACCGCCCGTACTGCTTCTTGACCTCAACGATATTTTTGTCGTCTTCGCGGCCTTTCTGGCAGTGCTGATCGCCATCGAAATCCTGGTCAATATCACCCTCTATCTGCGCGACGATGTCATCCACGTCCAACTTGTCGTAGCGACCGCACTGATGGCCATCGCCCGTAAGGTGATCGTGCTCGACCTGAGCACCCTGCAAGCCGAATATCTCTACGGCATGGCAGCTATCCTGCTGGCGCTCGGTGTTACCTACTGGCTGGTCTCTTCGCAGCCCAAGAAGTGAGAGAGCCGGGTCAAGAGCTTCGCGACGGATAACGGACTGCCGCTGGAGGTGCCGAACCACTGGATGAAGGCTGTAGGCATTGCTCGATGGTCAGGTCATGGAGTCGAAAGCGCATCGAGATCAGCACTCCGCCGTCCTGCCACGGAGCGCTTGATCGAAACGGTGGCGGGCGTGTTTCTTGCCCATCTTGCTGTTCAGTCAATCAGGCTTCCGCGACCTGAACCTGCCCTGGAACGATCGGCGACAAGTGCTTCGCCTCGCGCACCTCGATGTGTGTCACCCGCTGCAGTTCAAGCCCCCAGCGGCTCATGGCCTGCGATATCAGAATGGCCTCTCCAGAGTTGAGGCTGCCGTCCGCATCGACGATGTCGACGATCGCGGTCAAGGCCTTTTTCTGCAGCTCAGGCGACTGAATGTCATCCAGCAGGTGATCGACCAATTGCAGATCGAGCTCGATCTGTCCGATATTTGGCGCGCGGGCCGTTTGCATCAGGTCATTACAGAATTCATGTATGACTCGCTCAAGCGTCTCGGGGGGGATGCCCAGATCCCCGCGAAGTTCATGCTTTTCGAGTGCCTCGACTTCGCTGTGGTCGAGCGCGCCGTCAGCGAGCAGGGCCAGGGCGACGATCCGTGCCATGGCTTCCGGGCTATCGATGGGATATTTCCGCATTTTTCTCTCCTTGTTGGAACGGTTAAAAATTCCTTCTGAGCACGCCAGGGATCCCCTTGGCCAGAACGAAGTTCCGGCGTGCGTGACGGCGGCGCGCGCCACGGCGCAACCGGCGGCGGCTGGCTGGCAGACATGGCGTCAAATCGTCATGAAGGCCTCCAGGCCGTTGCGACAAACCTCACCGGAGCTTCAACCAGATCTCGTTGCGGCGCAGGAACCACGGCATGAAAGGAGGGTTGTAGCGCGCCAGGACCGGCTCTCCAAACCAGCTCACGTCGGCCGTACGCAAGGCGGTTTCGAGTTCGGCGAGGTGCTCATCGTAATTGGCCTGGGTCCAGAACCCAGAGTAGCGGATCACCGCGACGGTGCTTGCTGGCACTTCGCGCAGTTGCACCCGCGCGTCGTCCGGTTCGGGCGCCAGGTCGAGCGTCACCTCGCCGGGCAACACGAACTGCACGCGATAGCCCCCCGGGGCGGCGACCTGGGTCACCGGCGCGGTCATTTCGAGTCGCATCGGCGCTGGCGCCTGGGTCACCGGTGCGGTCATGGCGAACTTCGTCGAGCCCTTGTTCTTGCCGAAGATGTAGCCGGCAAGGATCGGGAACGCTTGACTGCCTGCCTCCTCGGCCGGGGCGTTGACGATCACCTCGGCTACAACGTACGGCGCGTAGCGCCGGACCTCGACTTCGCCGATCCGTCGCTCGACTTCATAGGAGGGTTCCTCGATGGCGCTCGACAGGCTTGGTGCGGCTGCGATGGCCAGGGAAAGCAAGAACTTGCGCATTGGAGTCCGTCCAGTAGGGGCAGCGACCGGGCGCCGAGCGGCTGACCCGGAACACGCCGCGTTGATTGATGGTGGGTACGCCGCCTTGCACTTCATCGCAACGCTCGCGCGGATCGTGACGGAGCCCTGCCGCGACGCCGGTAGGCCTTCTCGAACTCCATCACCAGGTAGATCGTCAGTCCGACGGCAATGATCGGCAACCAGTCGAAGGCGGCAATTGGTGCAGTGTGGAAGAGGTGGTTGAACAGTGGCAGGTAGGTGAATGCGAGCTGGGCGAGCATCATGGTGCCGATGCCGGCCCAGATCCAAGGGTTGCTCAGCAAACCGAGGTGGAACATCGACCAGCGCAGCGAGCGACAGTTGAGCAGGTAGAAGGACTGTCCGACCGCAAACACATTGACCGCGATGGTACGCGCCTGCTCTTCACTGGCGCCGCGCAGCAGTGCCCACTCGAACAGCCCGAAGGCGCCGACCAGGAGCATCACACCGACCATCGCGATACGCAGCGCCAGCTCGCCGTTCACGATCGGCGAGCCGGGAGCGCGTGGCGGACGGCTCATGAGATTCGGTTCCTTGGGTTCGAAGGCCAGCGCTAGCCCGAGGAAGACCGCCGTGGTCATGTTGATCCACAGCGCCTGCACGGGCAGGACCGGCAGCGGTTGGGCGAGCATTACCGCGACGACGATCACCAGTCCCTGGCCGGCGTTGGTCGCCAGGATCCAGGTGATGAACTTGGTCAGATTGTCGAAGACCCCTCGTCCCTCTTCGACGGCGGCGGCGATGGTGGCGAAGTTGTCGTCGGTGAGCACCATGTCTGCGGCTTCCTTGGCCACCTCGGTGCCGGTTATTCCCATTGCCACGCCGATATCTGCCCGACGCAAGGCGGGTGCGTCGTTGACCCCGTCGCCGGTCATCGCCACCACCTCGCCGCGCGCTTGCAGAGCCTGCACCAGGCGCAGCTTTTGCTCGGGAGTGACGCGCGCAAACACCGCCGTATCGTTCGCCGCGGCGGTCAATTCGCTGTCGGAAAGCGTGGCCAGTTGCGTGCCGGTCAGCGCCGCCGGAGCCACGCCCGGACCGGCGCGCTGATCGAGGCCGATCTGGCCGGCGATGGCGGCTGCGGTGACGGCATGGTCGCCGGTGATCATCTTTACGCGAATGCCGGCGTCGCGACACGCCGAGACCGCCCTGATCGCTTCCTCGCGTGGCGGGTCGATCATTCCCTGCAGGCCGACGAAGGTCATTCCCTCGGCCAGGTCCTGATGGCCGAGCGTCTCCTGATCGTTGCTCGCGGGACGCTGGGCGAAAGCGAGCACGCGCAGCCCTGCCGCGGCCATTCCGTCCACCTGTGCGAGCACCACCTCGGGCTCGAGCGTCACCGTCTGCGCTCCGGCGTCCAGCGCGCCGCTGCAGCGCGCCAGCACGCTCTCCACCGAGCCCTTCACAAAAACCATTCGCGACTCGCCGGCATGCAGGGTCGCCATGTACTGATGCTGCGATTCGAAGGGCACCGCATCGAGGCGCGGCGCGCCGGCGAGGGCCTCCTGTGAATCCAGACCGGCCTTGCGCGCCGCGGCCAGCAGCGCACCCTCGGTGGGGTCGCCCTCGACCTGCCAGTGGCCATCTTTTTCGCGCAGCAGCGAGTCGTTGCACAGCATGCCGGCGCGCAGCAGCGCCACCAGGGCGGGATGATTTCCGGGGTCGACGGCCAGCCCTTGCTGCTGCAGGCTACCTTCAGGGCCGTAACCGACGCCGCTGAGGTCGAAGTGAGCGCCGCCCGCGGACAGCTTCTGCACGGTCATCTCGTTGCGCGTCAGGGTGCCGGTCTTGTCCGAGCAGATCACGGTCGTGCTGCCCAATGTCTCGACCGCCGGCAGGCGGCGGATGATCGCGTGACGTTGCGCCATGCGCCCGACGCCGATGGCCAGGGTGATGGTGAGCACCGCCGGCAGACCCTCCGGGATCATCGCCACCGCCAGTGCGACAGTCGCCATGAACATCGCCACCCACGATTCCCCGTGCGCAAGTCCGACGACGAAGGTTAAGGCTGCCAGGGCCAGGATGAGGTAGAGCAGATAATGGCTGAAGTGCCCGACCTGTCGCGTCAGCGGAGTATCGAGTTGCTGCGTGCCGGCGATCAGGCCCGAGATGTTGCCGATCTCGGTGCCGTCACCAATGGCGGTGACCACTCCGGTCGCCGTGCCATAGGTCACCAAGGTCGAGGTATAGGCCATGTTGCGGCGATCGGCGAGCGCCGCGTCGTGGGCCAGTTCACCGGCCTGTTTGGCGACCGGAACCGATTCACCGGTCAGGGCGGACTCGTCGACCTGCAGGTCGCGGACCTGCAGCAGGCGCAGGTCCGCCGGAACCTTGTCGCCAGAAGCCAGCATGACCAGATCGCCCGGAACCAGGTCGCGGGCGTTGATCCGCTGTTTGTTCCCGGCGCGCACGACCGTTGCCTCGGTGGTCAGCGCGCGCGACAGCGCAGCGAGGGCGTTCAAGGCCTTGTTTTCCTGTGCGAAGCCAAGAACAGCGTTGAGCAGGACCACGGCGAAAATCACAGCCGCATCGACATAGCCACCCAGGGCCAGCTTGACCACGATCGCAGCCACCAGGATATACACCAGCGCTTGGTTGAACTGTTGGACAAAGCGCTGCAGAGGGCTCTTGCCCTTGGCGGGGGTCAGGGCATTGGCACCGAATCGTTCCTGGCGCCCGGCGACTTCGAATTGATCGAGCCCGCCTTCGCCACGGGTATCGAGGAGGTCGATCACCTCGCTTGCCGGCAGGTGGTGCCAGTGCTTTTGCAAGAGGTCTTGCACGGTCTTTACTCCTGTACGGTTGTTTTTTTACGCGCGTGCTCGAACTGAGATACTCGAACCACCGCCACGAAAATCGGTGCGGCCATGATTGGAATTAGAAAGCCGCACTCTAAGTGTCTAGGACAAAGTATAGACAAAAAGTTCAGGAATTACCAACAAAGGCGGCTGGGTGTTGGTCGAGCGCTTGCAGCTGTCGGTGCTATCAACTGACAGGCGGCTGGAGTGACGACGACAAGCCCAAGCTGGGCAGGGAGCAGGGAGCAGGGAGCAGGGAGCAGGGAGCAGGGAGCAGGAGCGTCGCGGCTATGGCGACGATTCAGCTCGCAGTGCGGTCACGGGGGCTCACTCTTGGCATTCCATCGGCACCCTCGCTCCCCGACTCGTCAGATCCTGCTTGCAGGGTGGTGACGAATGACAAGCTGGCCCTCAGCATCGCAGCGAGTTGATGGTCTTCCGTGTTCCAGCTTCAGGGACAATGCCCTGAATTGATCGTGAGCCGACTGACGCCAACCTCCACACACCCACCGATCCAAACTTGAAGCATCCGCCACCGTAACCAAGATCGCTACCGTACAACAAGCGGCCGCTCGGATTGCTCTGCCCGGACTTCTCCGCCGGACCTGCGCGAGCGGCGGCGATGTGGCTTACAGCTGACGCTCAAGGCGCATCCCGCCAACGACCGCTCGGGCCGAGTTTCTGGCGTCGGCTTTCCGGCAGTTTTCAGAGCCAAGCGGCCGTTCAGAAGCCTGCTTCTGTTTTGAAGCCGTATGTACAGGATTCCCCGCTGGTGTGTCCCCACTGTGGCGGCGCGATGCGAATTATCACCTTGATCACCGACGGCCCGACCGTGCGAGATCGATCCCCAGGCCCGGCCGGCACCGGACTACGAGCTCGATCAGCGCGTCGCCTGTTAGTCAACCGCGGCTGCCTGTCGTCGGCGCGCAGGTCGGCGGGATCGGGCCACCCGCGCAACGCGGAAAAACACCCCTGCGGCGACGCACAGCCACTCCACCGCCGGCGTCAAGCCGTGTTACGCTGCCGCCGCAGACATCTGGTGCGGGTTGGACTTCCTGTCCGTTATCAGCCGCGATACCGAGGCCTCGCCGTCGAAGGACAGATAGTTGTCTATGCTGAACGACGATTCTGACCCGAATGTGTTCGACTTCGGCGCCCATGCCCGAAGAGTCGCTGTCATTGCATAAATGGCCAGCGCCGACCGCGGCAAGGTAGGATCCGGCTTCGTTGTCACACCCTCCGCGCCGAAACTCACCGTGAAGATTCTCGAATACACCGGCCTTGACACCGCCCGCGTCAAGGCCAGCTGCCGCAAGGTGGCTGATGCCATCGCCCGCAACGACTTTCGTGCCGCACAGGTCAAGAAGCTGGTCAATCTCAGCCACGGCAGGTTCTACCGCGCCCGGCTCGACGACGCCGACCGGCTGCTGTTCTCGCTGGTTCGCCACGGCGACGAGGTCTGCGCGCTGATGCTGGAAGTGATCGCCAATCACGACTACGACAAGTCGCGCTTCCTGCGCGGCGCGGCGATCGACGAGAGCCGGATCATGGACATCGACGCCGACGAGGCGATCGGTGAAGCCTTGCCGGTGCGCTACCTGCACCCGGAGCGGACGGCGATTCACCTGCTCGACAAGCCGATCTCCTTCGACGACACGCAGGAGGCGATCTATCACCAGCCAGCACCGCTGATCGTCGTCGGCAGCGCCGGCAGCGGCAAGACCGCGCTGACCCTCGAGAAACTCAAGCACGCCGAAGGCGAGGTGCTCTACGTCACGCACTCCAGCTACCTCGCGCAAAGTGCCCGCGACCTCTATTACGCCAACGGCTTCGAGCGCAGCGGCCAGGACGCCGTTTTCCTCTCCTACCGCGAATTCGTCGAGTCGATCCACGTGCCAGCGGGTCGCGAGGCGAGCTGGCGCGACTTCGCCGGCTGGTTCGGACGCATGCGGCAGACGTTCCGGGAGTTCGACGGCCATCAGGTATTTGAGGAGATCCGCGGCGTGCTTGCGGCCAGGGCCGGTGGCGTCCTCGCGCGCGACGACTATTTGGCGCTCGGCGTGCGCCAGTCGATCTTTCCGGTCGATCTGCGCGACCGGCTCTACGACCTGTTCGAGAAGTACCGTGGCTGGCTCGCCGAAGCGAGGCTCTACGACCTCAATCTGGTCGCCCAGGACTGGCAGGCGCTGGCGGCACCGCGCTACGATTTCGTCGTCGTCGACGAGGTGCAGGACATCACCACCGTGCAACTCGCGCTGGTCCTCAGGACCCTGAAGAGGCCGGGCGACTTCCTGCTCTGCGGCGATTCGAACCAGATCGTCCATCCCAACTTCTTTTCCTGGAGCCAGGTCAAGAGCCTGTTCTGGGAAGACCCGAAGCTGGCCGAGCGGCAGGAACTGCGTGTGCTCACCGCCAACTTCCGCAACGGGCTCGAGGCCACCCGTGTCGCCAACCAGTTGCTGAAGATCAAGCACCGGCGCTTCGGCTCGATCGACCGCGAGAGCAACTTCCTCGTGCAGGCGGTCGGCGGCGAAGCCGGACAGGTCGCGCTGATGCCCGACAAGGACGCCAGCAAGCGCGAGCTCGACCAGAAGATCCGCCAATCGACGCAGTTCGCCGTGCTGGTGATGCGCGACGAGGACAAGGCCGAAGCCAGGAAGCACTTCGCAACGCCGCTGCTCTTCTCGATCCATGAAGCGAAGGGGCTCGAATACGACAACATCGTCCTCTACCGCTTCATCTCCGACCACCGCGCCGAGTTCAGCGAGATCGTCGACGGCGTGGAGCCGGCCGACCTGGCCGCAGATACGCTTGACTACCGGCGGGCGAAAGACAAGAGCGACAAGTCGCTCGAGGTCTACAAGTTCTTCGTCAATGCCCTCTACGTGGCGCTGACACGCGCGATCAGGAATGTTTACGTGATCGAGTCGGATACCGGCCATGCGCTGTTCGGGCTGCTCGAAATGAATCTCGGGCAGGTCAAGGTCGAGGCCAGGCAATCGAGCCTCGAAGACTGGCAGAAGGAAGCGCGCAAGCTCGAACTGCAGGGCAAGCAGGAACAGGCCGAGACGATCCGTCGGACGATCCTCAAGCAAACGCCGGTTCCCTGGCCGGTTTTCGGCGAAGCGAAAGTCGTCGAGCTGCTGGTCAAGGTCTTCCGCGAACAGCTTCCCGGCGCCAAGATGAAGCAGCAGCTCTATGAATACGCGGCCTGTCACGACGAAGCGCAACTCGCCGAATGGCTGGTCGCGGAGGCGAAGTTCGAGCAGGCGACGAACTTCGCGCAGCAACGGGCGAACTTCGCACGAAAGACCTACCTTCCCTACTTCGCCAACCATTTCAAGGACATCCTGAAGCAATGCCAGCAGTACGGGGTCGAGCATCGACTGCCGATGAACCTGACGCCGCTGATGGCCGCGGCTGCGGCCGGCAACGTACCGCTGGTCGAAGCGCTGCTCGAGCGTGGCGCCGACCGCGACGCCGTTGACCACTATGGCTACAACGCGCTGCACTGGGCGTTGCGCGAGGGATTCCGCGATGCGAAGTTCGCCCGCGGCCCGCTGGCTGCGCTTTACGAACGGCTCGCCCCGGCGAGCATCGACGTCAATACCGGCGAACGGCTGGTTCGCCTCGACCGGCACCTGTCGGAGTACTTCCTCTTCCAGACGCTATGGGTTCTTTTCAAGTCCCGCTTCAGTCACCGCCAGCGCCGCAGCAACGGCACTTTCGAGGCGCAGGCCATTCTCGACGCCTGGCAGCATCTGCCGGCCAATATCGTCCGTCCGGAACGCAACCGGCGCCAGCATCTTTCCGGCGTCCTGGCGCGCAACGAAATCGACCGCGACTACGCGTACAACCGGGCGCTGTTCAGGCGCGTCAGTCAGGGCTGGTACCAGCTCAATCCCAAACTCGCCGTCCGGCGCCGCCAGGGCGACGAGGAAGTGTGGACGCCAGTCTGTGCGGCGCTCAACCTGCCGCTGATCAACGAGTTTTCCCGGCTGAACGACTGGGAATGGCCGGAGCCGATTCCGAAAGTCATCGACCGCTTGCTTCTCGACGCGGGTCTGCCCGGATGGCGAGTGCCGATCGCTGCCGAGCGCGCCGTGGCCCGTGCGCAGGCGCTCGAGGAAGAACGCCTGGCCGAAGCGCGAGCGCTGCAGGCGCAGCGCGAGGCAGAGCAGGCAGCCGCGGCGCAGAGGCCCGTCAGATGGGGTCATCCGCAGGCCAAACGCCTCGAGATCGAGCGTATCCGGCGCGAAATCGAAGCGCGCAGGAAGCGCTGACCCGACGGACGGCTGAGCGCCGCAGAACCGCTGCCCGTACGGCAGACGGTGGCTGGCGGCTGACGGTCAGCGCTGGCTGCGCAGGGCGGTCACTGCGGACAGCCACTCGATGCCCGATCCGCAAGCCTGAGGACACTCTCCGTCGCACCGTGAAAGCAGCCCGGCGCACGCGCTGTACGGTGAAGTCGCGTTTGGCCTGCGCCTCCGCCAGTTGCTGCCGCAGTCGCGGACCGCGGGGGAGGGGGCGCCAAGTGTTCGCGACAGCCATTGCATGATCGACTGCCCGAGCAGTACCGGCATTCTCGGCACCGCAGTCAATCGTCGCGCGCGGCAGCTGCCCGGACAGGGGGTGCCAAGGAGCACCGCCCGGCGCAGGCGCGAATCCGGGGCCTGCACCAGCATCTCCAGGATGGAGAGACCAACATTCGCGAGCGCTATGCCAGAAGCCGGCCCGTCAAGTGGCGGCTCAAAGAGCAGAATGTCCGCCGCGAACCCGCTCGCCTATAGCCACACTTTTCAACATGACCGACTACCCGTTGACGAACTCCGAGTTCTCCGGTCCGGACGGCGGCGGCTTTCGGCGCTGTTCCTGTCGCGTAAAATCGGCCATCGGGAAACGTCGAGGCGGCGAAGAATCGCCCGGCGAGAACGTCGGCTAACCGATCCGAAACCCGCCGCCAGGCTCTGTTCGCCGTCGGTCCAGGTCTCGGCCAAAGCGGTCATTGGCGCCAGATGACGGGGACGGCAGGTATGGATCCCTTACCGGCCGTAGGGAAGGAGATTACGCCGAGCAACCCGGCCACCCGAGCGGCCGGCCGGCGCCGCTGACAGAGACGGAAAAGACCAACCGCTGAAAGCAGAAGCACCATCCACGACAAGAACCGGGAGCAGTAGAAAAACGACAACCTTGCCGCTTCTTGCGATGGGTGACCGACAACTGTGGTTCATCCACGGTTAGCCAGTGTGGCCTCAAGGTTCAGCGCCTGATCACCGCCACCTCCGACACCTTGCGAGCGAGCCTTCCACAAAATCTACGCGATTGCCCTGGCATTGCCACTGCGCCAGAAAAGGAGCTGTCATAATCTTGAAACTGAGCCCGGACGCAGGAGGTACCCCGGGTCCATGATGGCTGCGGGTGAACCGGCAACGGTTGGCGGGACGATAGAGAGAGGAGCGAACAGCATGGCATTCAAGAACGAGAAGATATCGGAGCAGGACCTGGAGTGGGCGTCGAACCTGGTCAATTACGAGAGCATCCGTGCGATTTCCCAGTGGGTGTACTGGTTCAGCACGCCGCTTTGGTGATCGGCTGACCGGGAGAACAATGCCTTCTTGCTTCAACTCGGCGGCGGGGGTAATCCCAACGACATCGGGCGCATGGCTTACGCGGCATTGATTCTGGATGGGCAGGTCATCGTGTTCAATATCGTCGAGGATCGAAAGCGAAATCACGCCGACGGCATGGAATTGACCGTGGGAGCCCATAGCTTGATCGTCCCGCCGGTACTTGAGCTCCGAGGCGCGGAAATCAAGCGACTCTTGCGCGAAGCGCTCGAGGAAAGCGCCTATTGCCGGCCCACGGCCGATGGCGGCACGGCCACCAATCCCAACATGGTGGCGCGCTGGAACATCACCTACTTCAACGTCGAATTCAGGTAAGCGGGTACGATCATGGTGTTCACCTACGAAGATGCATTCGCCCGGATCGGAACCGAAGGCTATACCGACGTCGAGGGCCTCCGCCGTCTGGTCAGCGAAACCGCGGTGATTCCGTGATGTATGTGGATGCCGTCGTGATGAGGGCGGGCAGGCGAAAGCCTACTCCCTACTCGATCAACTATCGCGTGACCCCGCGTTCGCACTTAAATTTGCGAATAAGGAATGGAGAGCTGCGGCGTGAACGAGAGGCGTTCCTCACTTCAGGCCGCTTCTAAGGGGCTAGCGCTTGACCAGGCCAACCGGCGTATGAACCAGTTCATGTTCCGGTTCGCATCCATCTGGTTCCTTACGGGCTTCTGTTACCGACAAACTGGCAGGAAATGTTCGGGATCTTCGGGTTTCTGATCAATTGGGCGGGACAAACCGCTCCAGCAACCGTTAAAGTCGCCAGCGTGTCCCCGATACCCGAATTGGTCAGTGGCTTTTTTGGCTTCGGCGCATGGGGCGTTGTTTGTTTTGCAGTGCTGCTCGCCTGGAAAGACCCATTGGCGGAGCGTGTTCGTTATGCGTTTACTCGACCCGGGAAATCGCCTTGGAAGACGGGCGTAGCCCTCTATTTTCTGGGAGTTCCGGTGTTGTTGGGGTTTAGGTCGTTTCCTGTGGAACGGGCAAGAACGGGGCGAAGGGCGAGGCGGGCAAATGAGTGAGCTTTCCAGCAATAAGATAGGCCATGGCGATGAAGTTCTCGACGCGGCGATAGCCGCGTGC
>Ga0209053_1000175_pt1 | contig 65223 bp, 75 predicted proteins | sample EBPBio152010_DNA_FD_185864 | JGI IMG/M metagenome (GOLD analysis project Ga0209053, IMG submission 185864) | Wastewater treatment Type I Accumulibacter community from EBPR Bioreactor in Madison, WI, USA - Reactor 1_7/15/2010_ DNA (SPAdes)... | ecosystem: Engineered > Bioreactor > EBPR >... | reverse complement strand
TCCCCGTTGTCGAAGGTCGTTTCGATTGTAATCCGTACGTCCATGGCAGCCCCCCATACAAAGAGCTTACCTTAGCACAGGCCAGATCACCGACGACGACCCCCATGTTCTGTCCACTCCCCTGCGACAGCGTGGCACCCGTGGACATGGCCAGAACCAGCTCCTGGATCAATTCGCCCGCGTTGCGGCCCAGGATATGCGCGCCAAGGATGCGGCCGGTTTCCGCACAGCCCAGCACCTTGACCAGACCATCTGTCGCCCCCATCGCCCGGGCACGGCCATTGGCGATGAACTGGAATTTGCCCACCACATAGGGGCGCCCCGTGTCCTTCAAAGCCTCTTCCGTGGTGCCAATGCTGGCAATCTCGGGTGCGGTATAGACGACGCCTGGAACCAGCGCATAGTCAGGTGCGCCGTGTGCATGTCCGGCCAGGGCCTCAACCGCCGCAATGCCGTCTTCCTCGGCCTTGTGGGCCAGCATCGGTCCGGGAACCACATCACCGATCGCAAAAATGCCGGGAACACTGGTGCGGAACTGCCCGTCCACCGTGATGAACCCGCGCGCGTCCATTGCCACACCCAGGGCGTCCAGCCCAAGACCCGCCGTGCGCGGGCGGCGGCCGATGGCGACCAGAACGGCGTCTGCCTCCAGCTGCTCGGCAACGCCCGTGTCGCGGCGTTCCAGTGCGATCATGGCCTTGTCACCGTTTCTGCTGACACTCATGACCTTTCGGCCCAGTTGGAACGCAAGACCCTGCCGCTGCAGAAGGCGCTGTGCCGTCTTGGCAATTTCACCATCCGCTCCGGGGAGAATCCGGTCAAGGTATTCGACAACGGTCACCTTGGACCCCAGCCGGGCCCAGACCTGGCCAAGTTCCAGCCCGATCACACCCGCGCCGATCACGACCAGATGCTCTGGCACCTCTGGCAGCGACAGCGCCCCGGTCGACGACAGGATCACCTCTTCGTCCGGGGTGACACCGGGCAGGTTCGCCGAATCGGATCCCGTCGCGATCAGGATGGTCCCGGCGGCAACCGTTTCGTCGCCGACGCTCACCTGGCCTGGGGCAACGATAGTGCCACGGCCGTTCAGCCATTCGACGCCGTTCTTCTTGAACAGATGCGCGATGCCCTTGGTCAGATCGCCAACCACTTTGTCCTTGCGCGCCATCATGGCCGACAGATCGAACGAGGCTTCCATGGTCGCAATCCCGTGCGCCGACAGATGCTTCAACTCGGCCCAGTGCTCGGACGAGGACAGAAGTGCCTTCGACGGAATGCAGCCGACATTCAAGCAGGTTCCACCCAGCGTGTCGCGTTCTTCGACGCAGGCCACCGTCAGGCCAAGTTGCGCCGCCCGGATCGCGGCGACATAGCCACCGGGGCCCGCGCCGATGACGACAAGATCGAACTTACGCATGGTCTGCCCCGTAGATCGGGAAGCGACGGCACAGGTCCTTCACCTTGGCGCGGACAGCGGCCTCAACGGCGGCGTCGCCCTCGGGGTTGCGGCGCAGCGCGTCCAGCACATCGCCGATCAGCCCGCCGATCTCGCGGAACTCGGCCACGCCGAAGCCACGGCTGCAGCCCGCCGCCGTTCCCAACCGGATGCCCGAGGTGACGGTCGGCTTTTCCGGATCGTCCGGCACGCCGTTCTTGTTGCAGGTGATATTGGCGCGCTCCAGCGCTTCGGCAGCGGCATTGCCCTTGACGCCCAGGGGGCGCAGGTCGACCAGCATCAGGTGATTGTCGGTGCCGCCCGACACGATGGCCGCGCCGCGCTTGACCAGAACCTCGGCCAGCGCCGCCGAAGATGCGACGACGTTGCCGATGTAATCCTTGAACGACGGCTGCAGCGCCTCCTGAAAGGCGACGGCCTTGGCCGCGATGACATGCATCAGCGGTCCGCCCTGCAAGCCGGGGAACACAGCCGAGTTGATCTTCTTTGCCAAAGCTTCGTCATTGGTCAGGATGATGCCGCCCCGCGGGCCGCGCAGCGTCTTGTGCGTGGTCGAGGTGACGATATGGGCATGCGGCATCGGGCTGGGGTGGTGGCCGGTTGCCACCAGCCCGGCGATATGGGCCATGTCCACCAGAAGCCAGGCGCCCACCTTGTCCGCAATCGCGCGGAAGCGGGCAAAGTCGATGATGCGCGAATAGGCCGACGCGCCGGCGATGATCAGCTTGGGCTTTTCGGCCAAGGCAAGTTCCTCGACGCGATCATAATCAATATGACCGGAAGCATCCAACCCGTAGGCCACCGCGCGGAACCATTTGCCCGACATCGCGGGCTTGGCGCCGTGGGTCAGATGGCCGCCCGCGTCCAGCGACATGCCCAGAATGGTGTCGCCGGGGTTCAGCAGCGCCAGCTTGACCGCGCCGTTCGCCTGCGCGCCAGAATGGGGCTGAACGTTCGCGTATCCCGCGCCGAACAGCTGCTTGAGCCGGTCAATCGCCAGTTGCTCGACCACATCGACATGCAGGCAACCACCGTAATAGCGCTTTCCGGGATAGCCCTCGGCGTATTTGTTGGTCAGCACAGAGCCCTGCGCCTGCATCACGCGACGGCTGGCGTGATTTTCCGAGGCGATCAGCTCGATCTGGTTTTCCTGCCGCGCCCGTTCGGCTTCAAGCGCCGTCCAAAGGGCCGGATCGAAGGCAGCGATATCGTCTTGTGCGTCGCGCATCTGAGTCTCCTGATTGGCGGGAAATGGACCGGCGCACCAAGGGCGCGCCGGTCTTGGGGATCAGTGGTTCTCGGGGTCTGCGAAGTAGTCGCGGGTCAGCTTGATGACGACCGGAGACAAGAGCAGCAGCGAGATCAGGTTGGGGATCGCCATCAGCGCATTCAACGTGTCGGCCACCAGCCAGGCGAAATCGAGGCTCAACGTCGCGCCGAAGAACACCGCGATGGTCCACAGGATACGGAACGGCTTTTCTGTGACCGTGCCGAACAGAAACTCCCAGCACTTCTCGGAATAGTAGGCCCAGCCAAGGATCGTGGTGAAGGCGAAAAGTGCAAGCGAGATCGTCAGCAGGTGTGATCCGATACCGGGCATCGCGGCTTCGAAGGCGGATGAGGTCAGTACCGCACCAGTTTCGCCCGACGACCAGACACCCGTCACCATGATGGCAAGGCCGGTCATCGTGCAGACGATGATGGTGTCGATAAAGGTGCCCATCATGCCGATCAGGCCCGAAAACACCGGGTTGGACGTCGAACCAGCCGCCTGAGCGATACCTGCGGTGCCGAGTCCTGCTTCGTTCGAGAAGATGCCACGTGCCACACCCTTCTGGATGGCAAGGATGACGGCCGATCCGGCAAAGCCGCCAACGGCAGCCGTGCCGGTGAAGGCGTCAGAGAAGATCGTCGCAAGGGCGGCCGGGATCTGGTCGGCAAACATCACCAGAACGATCATGACACAGACAATGTAGAAGATGGCCATGAACGGAACGACCTTTTCGGCGACCGCACCGATGCGCTTGATGCCGCCAAGGACCACGAGGCCAGTCAGCACGGCCATGACGATGCCGGACACCCAGGTCTCGACTCCGAAAGAGTTGTGCACTGCGCTGGAGATGCCGTTGGCCTGCACCATGTTGCCGATTCCGAAACCCGCAAGTCCGCCGAAAATCGCGAACGCGGTTCCAAGCCAGTGCCAATGCTTGCCAAGACCATTCTTGATTGCAAACATCGGGCCGCCTGCGTGTTCGCCCTTGTCATCAACCTCGCGGTACTTCACCGCCAGAACGACCTCGGCGTATTTCGTTGCCATGCCCACGAACGCAGTCATCCACATCCAGAACAGTGCCCCGGGGCCGCCCACCGCGATAGCGGTCGCCACGCCCGCGATGTTGCCGGTTCCAATTGTCGCCGAGAGTGCCGTCATGAGTGCGGCATAGGGCGTGATCTCGCCCTCGGCCTTGGCGCCGGGGGTGCGGCTTTTCCAGATCATCCGGAAGCCATAGATAATTTTGAACAGCGGCATGAAACCCAGCCGGACCTGTAGGTAAAGGCCTGTGCCCAGGATCAGGACGATCATCGGAACGCCCCACACAATGCCGTTCAGCCAATTGAAAAAGGTATTCAATGTTTCCACAGGGCAATCTCCTCATTGTCCTTTGCAGCCGGGAACCCAAGGCAATGGGAGACCGGGCCTCGGCGCGCCTGGCACCTCGGCTTCCTGCTTTGTTGATGGGCGTCCTCCTCGACGATCCGCTCAAAGCTTGCGTGTGGCTGACCTATGCCAGGCGGTGCAGCGTCAGGGGGACGGAACCGTCGGTCTGGCCAGAGCCCAATCACAAACTGAGTGCGAACACTGGCTCTATAGACCTTTGTTGACTTTTGAAAATTTCATTCTTCTAATCATAGATTGAGTTTGGCTAATATTAGGTCCACCATGCAGAATGTCCCGATGGAGCTGCTGCGCACCTTTATCAAGGCCATCGACAGCGGCAGCTTCACCCGCGCCGGCGAGCTTGTGGGCCGCACCCCCTCGGCCATCAGTCTTCAGATCAAGCGGCTGGAAGAAATCGCAGATGCGACGCTTTTTCAAAGGGATGCCCACAAGTTGCAGCTGACCGCAGACGGCAGGACCGTTGCTCAATTTGCCAGGCGCATCCTTGCTCTCAACGACGAACTCCTGTCCAACCTGCGACAGCCTTCGGTTATGGGCCGGGTGCGCCTGGGGGCACCCCACGAATACACGGCCTCGCTCCTGCCGGAGTTCCTGGGTAAGTTCGCCCAGGCACATCCGAACGTCATGCTTGAGGTGACAAGCGATCTGAGCAAGAATCTGCTGCGCCGCCAGCAGGCTGGCGAGTTCGATCTGGTCATCGCGCTTCACGAGGATTCGGCCTCTGCGGGCGGTCGGCTCGTTTACACAGAACCGCTCGTCTGGGTGGGAAGCATGGATCATGCAAGCCATCTGCAGACGCCCCTGCCTCTGGTCCTGGCCCCCCCGCCCTGCATCTATCGAAACCGTATCCTGCAAAGCCTGAACCAGGCTCAACGGGCATGCCGTATCGTTTATCTCAGCTCCAGCTATAACGGGATTTCCGCAGCGGTACGCGCCGGCATCGGCATAACCGTATTGGCAGGGAGCGCGATCCCGCCCGACAGCAAGGTTTTTTCCGAACGGGACGGCTTGCCCAACTTGGGGGATCTGGAGCTGCGGTTGCACCGGGCACCGGGAAGCAATTCCGAAGCACTGCAGAGGCTCGAAGAATACATCGCAGGCAGCTTTGCAAATTCGGTTCCTGCGCGAACCTCTGGTCTTGGAAGTGAATGAACCGCCGCGCTTTGCAATACAGGATCGGTGGAAGATACATCCAGCAGAACCGCGGTTCGATCGCCAACTGCGGCGCGAGAAGGCGTGAAGGGAAGCGGATCGCCTAGACACCTGCCGAAGCGAGTGCCAACAATCTCGTTGCCAAGCGGTTGGTCAAGACGCTGCAAATGCGCTGGTCGGAACGAGGGGCGAACCTGCTCCTTCGGGTTCGGGTCGCGCTTGCCAACGGCGATCTTGTGGAACGGCTCGTTTACCAGCCACCCGCACAACCAAGACAGAACATCATCTCGCCAGTCGTCCCTGCCCCAGTCAGTCAGTGCGCCGCTTGACCCGAGATCGTTGAGCGGTCCTCAGATTGGTGGACAACGACGATATCGGGAAGCCCGAAACGTGTCTGAAATCGTTGGAGGTCAAGCTGTCTTTGGGCTTGCTATCAGGTTGCCCGCCACGAAGTCCAGGAACGCCCGTGTTCTGCGCGCCAGTCGCCGTTGCCCAATATAGACAGCGTGAATTTCCAGTTGCGGGCCGCCGACTTGTGGCAGGACGTGTTTAAGCCGCTCCGCATCCAGATCGGCTTGCACCATGTAGTCGGGGCAGAGCGCGATGCCTTCGTCCTCGACCGCCAGATCACGGGCGAGGCGGGCACTGTTCACGAGGTAGGGGCCGGAAACGGTGACCCGGTGCATTTGCCCGTCCAATGTCAGCGGCCAAGCGCCGTCGCCGCGCATGTTGGTGTCGCGGATGCAGGTATGGCGGGCAAGATCGTCAAGGGTCTCGGGACGGCCTGCAAGATCGAGATGGGCGGGTGAAGCCACCAGAAGCAGGCTGGTCTGACCCAGCTTGCGCGCGATCAGGGCCGAGGTGTCCAGCCGCCCGATGCGAATGGCCACGTCGATCCCTTCTGCTGCCAGGTCGACGAAGCGGTCGGACAATCGCAGGTCAACGACCAGATCGGGATGCGGGGCGCGGAAGCGGCGCATCAGCGGCAGCACCCGAAGTTCGCCATAGGTTACGGGGGCAGAGACGCGCAGAGTGCCAGAGAGGCCGCGCCGCGCCTCGCGCAATTCGCCGGTCATCTCGTCGAGCTCGTTCAGCCAGTCGGGCGCGCGGGACAAGAGTTGCTCACCAGCGGCGGTCAGGCCAAGGCGGCGTGTCGTGCGGTGCAAAAGCTGGGTGCCCAGCTGGGCCTCAAGTTCGGCCATGTATTTCGACGCCAGCTTGGGCGACATGCCCAACCGCGCCGCAGCGCCTGAAAACGACCCGGTTTCGACCGAGGCCACAAAGACGCGCATGCCGTCCACGAGATCCATCGCAACCTCGATTCAGAACAATATGAGGAAAGTATTACCACGCCTTCGCCATTTTCGCCAGCTTTGGCAAAGTGCATATTCCCGTCATGACCAAAGCGGCCAGGGTGGCCGAAGCGGCCGAAAGATGGAGAGACAAATCATGAAGATCGCAATCATCGGTACCGGCGGCATTGGCGCAGGCCTCGCTTCGGTTCTGGCAAACGGCAAAAACGAGGTCACTGTTTCTGACCGAAAGGGCGGTAGCGAAGCAGCAGCAAAACTGGCGGCACGCGGACTGTCGGTACGTGCGGCTGAAGTGCGTCCGGCGGTTCTGGCTGCTGACGTGGTAATCTTGGCGGTGCCATACGGTGCGGCGGCAGGTCTGGCGCAGGTCGCCGATTTCGCGGGCAAGATCGTGGTCGATGTCACGAACCCGGTGAAGGAGGACTTCTCAGGCCTGCTGGTTGGCCACAGCACTTCGGCGGCCGAAGAAATCGCCAAGGCATTGCCGGGCGCGAAGGTCGTGAAGGCCTTCAACACCGTCTTTGCGCAGGTCTACGACAAGGGGCTGAACTTCGGCGCAACCCCGGTGCAGACCTTCGTTGCCGCTGATGATGCCGAGGCCAAGGCCGCCGTGATCGCGCTGGCAAAGGACGCAGGCTTTGACGCCCGCGATGCCGGGGCCTTGTCGAACGCCCGGTACATCGAGCCGCTCGCCTACCTGAACATCCAGTTCGGCTACATGCTGGGGCAAGGCACCCAGACAGCACCCGTCTGGCTTTCCCGCTAATCTCATCCCCAAGGAGTCAAAGTAATGATCGACCTCAAAACCGCCCCCCATGGCATTCTCGCACTGCGCGTGACAACCGGTGCCCTGTTCCTGTTCCACGGCTTGGCAAAGCTGTTCGTGTTCACCCCGGCCGGAACAGCAGGCTACTTCGAATCCATCGGCCTGCCTGGTGCGCTTGGCTACCTGACCATGCTGGTCGAGATCGCCGGTGGCATCGCCCTGATCCTGGGGCTCAAGGCCCGGATCGTGGCCCTGGCGCTGGTGCCAGTGCTGCTTGGCGCTGCCTGGTTTGGCCACGGCAGTTCGGGCTTCAACTGGTCGAACCCGAACGGCGGCTGGGAATACCCGGTGATGTGGGCCGTGGTGATGGCCGCACTTGCAGCACTGGGCGACGGTCCTTACGCGCTGTCCCCGTCAAAGCGCGCCTGATCCCCTGCCAATTGCCGCGCCGGTCCCCCGGCGCGGCCAACCCCACCCGAAGGAGATGCGAGATGTTGGTGAATGGCAAATGGACGGCAGACTGGCACCCGGTGCAGGCCAAGGATGGCGAGGGCCGGTTCGTCCGCCAGCAATCCTCTTTCCGCAACTGGATCACCGCTGACGGCGCGCCCGGCCCCACCGGCAAGGGCGGCTTCAAGGCCGAAGCCGGGCGCTACCGGCTCTATGTGGCCCTGATCTGCCCCTGGGCTTCGCGCACGCTGATCGCGCGCAAGCTGAAGGGGCTTGAAGACCTCATCCCCGTCACGGTCGTCAATCCGGTGCTGACATCGCAGGGTTGGGGCTTTGGCGGGTATCCGAACGCTGACGCCGACCCGCTGCAAAAGGCCGCGCATCTGCATCAACTCTACACCCGCGCCGATGACGATTACACGGGCCGCGCCACGGTGCCCGTCCTCTGGGACGAGGCGACCGACACCATGGTCAGCAACGAAAGCGCCGACATCGTTCGGATGTTCAACACTGCCTTTGCGGACCTCGTGCCGGGCAAGCCCGACCTCTATCCCGCTGATATTGCCGCCGACATCGACGTGCTAAACGCCGAGGTTTATGACCGGCTGAACAACGGCGTCTACAAGTCCGGCTTCGCTTCATCCCAAGGCGCCTATGACGAAGCGGTGGCGGGCGTGTTTCAGATGCTCGACCGGTTGGAGGACCGCCTGACCGGTGACTACCTCTTCGGCGACCGTTTCACAGAGGCCGACATTCGCCTCTTCGTGACCCTGATCCGCTTCGATGCCGCCTACCACGGGTTGTTCAAGACCAACCTGCGCCGCATCGCCGACTATCCGCGCCTGTCGGCGTACATGGCGCGCGTGCTGCGCCTGCCCGGCGTGCGCGACACCGTCAACCTCGACCACATCAAGGCCGGATATTACTCGATCAAAGCACTGAACCCTTCGGGCATTGTGCCGGTCGGACCTGACCATGTGATCACTCTTCTGGAGTCCGTCAAATGATCCTGCCCAGCCTCTTTGTCGCCCATGGCGCCCCCGACCTGCCCTACTCGCCCACCCCGGCACGGGCCTTCACCGAAAGCCTCGGCGCGCGATATCCGGGCTTGCGCGCTATTCTTGTGATCTCCGCCCATTGGGAGGCGGGGCTGCCCACGATCGGCACCGCCCCTGCGCCCGAGACGATCTACGACTTCGGCGGTTTTGATGACCGGCTCTACAGCCTGACCTATCCCGCCCACACCTCTGCGCCCGTGATCACCGAGGTGGCCGCTGCGCTGGCCGCCGCCGGCATCCCCCATGCCGAAGACCCGGACCGCGGCTATGATCATGGCGTCTGGATTCCGCTCATGCTGGCCTTCCCGAAGGCCGACGTGCCGGTGATCCAGCTGTCGCTGCGCCTGGGAGCGTCTGCGGCCGAGAACTACGCGATGGGCCAGGCGCTCGCCCCCCTGCGCGACAAGGGCGTGCTGATCGTCGGATCGGGCGCCACCGTGCACAACCTGCGCATGATCGCCCGTGAGGGCACCCCCGCGCCGGACTGGGCACGCGCCTTTGACGACTGGATCGTGTCGGGCGTCGAAGCAGGCGAGACCGATCGTCTGCTCGGCTTTCCCGCCGAACCGCAGGGCGCGCGGCAGGCTCATCCCACCCCCGAACACCTGATGCCGCTTTACGTGGCCCTTGGAGCGGGCGGCGGCAAGGGCCGCGCGCTCCACCGCAGCTTCTCATGGGGGTCGATCGGCATGACCACCTTTGCCTTTGGCGAAGGCGACAAGGCCGCGGCATGAAGCGCGTCATTTTCTTGCATGGCGTCGGCGGCACCGGTGCCTCGATGCAGCCCATCGCCGACGCCCTTGGCCTAACCGTTCCAGCACATTGCCCGGACGGGCCGGAGCGCTTCGACATGGGGCCGGGGCGGCAGTGGGTCTCGGTCAGGGGCGTGACCGAGGAAAACCGCCCGGCCCGCGTTGAAGCGGCCATGCCCGCCTTCATCCGGACAGTCGAAGCCTTCGGCGATCCGCACGACAGCCTGCTGATCGGCTTTTCGCAAGGCGCGATCATGGCCCTGCACGCCGTCGCCGCGGGCCTTCCCGTTGCGCGCGTCTTCGCCCTTTCCGGCAGGTTGGCTGTACCCATCGCCGCCCGAACCGACTGGCCGCCCATCACTCTGTTGCACGGCAGCGCAGACCCGGTGATGCCCTTGGCAGTGGCCCAAGCCACGGAAACCTGGCTGAAGGAGGCCGGGGCGAAACCCGCGCTGCAGATCTTCGACGGCCTCGGCCACAGTATTGATGAAAGAACGCTGGAGGCTATCCGCGTCGGACTTGGCGGGGTCAGCGTCCCAGTCGATCCTGTCTGACGCACCGCACATGTGCGCGGATCGGCCTTTTTGCCATTGTTTGAACGCAAGAATGTCGGATCTAAAGGCAAGACATCAAATTTAACAGCAAAGCCGTGCCATTGATTTTGTTGGCTTTTGTGTGCCACATTTAAGGGGTCATCCTCAATTTGTGTGGTGCAGAGGGAGCATTCGGGCCCTGAGCAAGTTCGGGCCGGCTCGCCCATACATCGCGCGCTTCAAGGTCTTCAATCGGTTGATCTGGCCTTCGGCTTGACCATTGCTCCACTCCATTTCGATGGCATTCCTGACCGCATCAATGTCTCTGTTCAAGGTTCGGGCGAACCGCACGATGGGCGCTAGGTCCGTTTCGATCGCATCGTCGATCCAGGCGGGCAGCGGGTCTGCTTTTCGACCACGCAAGATGCCATTGAAACGCATGGCGAGGCGCCGCATTGTTGTGAAGGCAGGCGAGCCTTCCTTGAGAACTTCGACTTTTCTCGCCTGCTCCAAGGTAAATCTTCCTCTTGGTTTGATGCAGAGTGCGGCCGCGATAACCGGGGAAATCGCGTGCCCCGTTTCCGGGTCCCGGACCGGTGCAAGGACCTGATCTTCCTTGGTGGGTCCCTCCTGTTCCTCTTTTTCGGCTCTGCGCCATCCGGCCAAGAGCCGCTGCAAGTTTGACAGGCTGCCCTCATAACCACGTTCTTGGATCAAAGGGAGCAGCGCATTGCCGCTGCGAATACCGTTCTCCCAGCGTTGCTTCAGGTACTCTTCAAAATACCATGCGGAGGAGCGCTTGAGGACGGCGCGCTTTCGGTCAGGTGGCGTTTCGAACTGCAGCCATTTCGCGACGCTACGCCGGGGAAACCCCGTTCGCCGTCCGATCTCGCTGCACGTCAGCCCTTGCTGCCTAAGTACCGAAATGGTCTTGAAAATCTCTTCTCGGGATTTGCGATGGGCAAGACGTGATTTCAGAAGGTTCTGAGCTGTGCTGATGTTGTCTGCATCGGAGAGCAAGGCCCTTCCAGTTGCACGACCGTGCAGGTTCATTTGCTCCTCGATTGCCATGCGAAGGTTCTGCACGATATGAAACCGGTCGGCGACCTGTTCCGCCTGCGGCGCTCCTTGTCGGGCGGCTTGGGCGTAGAGACCGCAGCGATCCCGGCTTATGACTTCCACCTCAGGATGACGCCTTAGCCAGTCGGTGCATGTGACGACATCACGATCTTCGAGAACATCGATGACAGCGCGACGCTCGAGGTCGATGATGATCGTCCCGTAGTTCTGCGACTTTCGCCAACTCCAATCATCGATCCCGATGATCCGTGCGCGTGGTGGAACAACTTGAGCTGCGCGTAGCAACTGTCGGAGAATAGTATCGTCACTGACCCGGATACCCAGTCGCCGCAAGAGCCGTTCAGCTGGGGTGCCGCCAGCGGCGTGCGCCATATGGCCTAAGAGTTGTGCCTGTCGCGACGTCCGGCGCGCATAAGGGGTCGCCACCGCCCCCTCGCGATCGGAGAACGTGCGGCGGCGGCAATCCGAGTTCAAACATCGCCATCGACAAACCCTGAGCTCGATCCAAACCGCTTGGCCCTGAGCAGGAAAATCCTCGATCCGCCGGCGCCGCCAACCATGTCGTTGTCTTGAGGACGTCCCGCACTCAGGGCAGGTGCCATTCGGAGCCAGTCTGCCAGATACGACCCATGCACCCGTCTCAGACTGGCGGACCTCACCAACCTCGACGCTGGCGGTTGGAGCCCAATGCTTCTTCGATACCACGGCCTGATCCCTTCAATCTGTGAAACTCGGTCAGACCGTGACACACAAATTGAGGATGACCCGATTTAGGGGCAACGCGACAGGCGGGCTGCCGCCCGCGCTTGCCGGTCGGTGCGGCTTCCCACGTCATGGCGGGATCAAACCAGCTACCCAGTCTTGCCGACCAATGAAGCTGTAATCTCGATCTCCACCTTCGCACCCGGAATCGGAATTTCACAAATCAGGAATGTGCTGGTTGGACGGATATCTCTGAAAATCTCACCTAGAACGAGGGAGACGGCATTGGCGTCATCGCGATTTGTTATGTAGACACGGCTGGCGACTGCATCCGATAGGCTTGCGCCGGCCGCGAGCAAGGCATTGTCGATTGAGGATAATGCGTTGCGCGTTTGTTGGCTGGCATCGTCGGGAAAGGCGTTAGTTTTGGGATCACGCCCGGTTGTACCCGAAACGTAAATTGTAGTGCCAGCGATAACGGCCTTTGCATAACCAGCAGCATCCTCAGATGGAGCTCCAGTGAAAATTCGTTTCATAGCTTTGTCTTTCACTTCAGGATTCACAGGGATGGTCCTTTTCAAGGACAGAGAGACAATTACGTCAGCTGCGCGGCCCGCGCGACTGAGAGAATTTGGTGGATCGGAACCTGTTGGGTGAGAGACCGGACACATCCAAAGGTGATGGCTGCCCGACCGCCATTTCAGCAATTACCTTGCCGGCCATTGGCCCAAGGCCGAAGCCGTGACCACTGAACCCGGTCGCTACCAACAGTCCGTCCAGTCTGTCAACCGAACCAAGTACCGGAACAACGTCCGGAAGCGTATCAATGATGCCAGCCCAAGACGACTCCACAGTCAACTCGGCGATCGCTGGAAGAAATTCCCTCAACTCGGCCACAGCTTGATCGACCCGCCATTTTTCGGGATGAACGCGCTCACTGGTAGGGGGAATGTCGGCCAAGGTTGCCGAAGTCCAGGCTGGCAAGATGCTCTGCAGCGGTGCCCAATAGTTTAACCGTGCGGCTCCCGGGTTTTCCTTTCGCGTGCTCTGATAGGTTCGCATGTAACGCCACGAGTCCGCCCGCACATCATATTCGCCGCCGGCCACCGACAGTACAAAGGCACCATTGGCGTCTTGCCTGACCCCCGTCAGCGGAAGTGAAACGCATGGATCCAGATGGAGGTCGGGCCGGCGACGGGTCCGAGCAACTGTCGCTCGAATTCTCTCCTGCGGCAGGTCGTAACCCACTTTGCGCAGTAGTTTTTCGCTACCCGTCCCGGCAGCGCAGAGAACAATCGCTGCACGATGCAACTTGTCACCCGTCCACACGCCTGAGATTCGTCCCCCGCAATGGTCCAACCGTGAGACCACCTGGCCCAACATTACTTGTACGCCGGCTTCGAGCGCAGCATCAAAGAACGCACGCGTTGCGCGGCCAGGCTCGGCCCGACCGTCCGTCGCAGTAAACATCCCTCCCCGGACACTTGCCCCCGGCGCCAGAAGTTGCAGCCGTTCTTGTGTTTGCGCCGGATTCAAAAGAACGGTGTCGAGACCGTATTCAACGGCTTGCGCGTGCCACGCTGTCTGCTTGACTACATCCTCATCAGTGACAGCGAGTACGAGATTGCCTCCTCGAAACCATCCAACGCTGCGACCGAGGTCTTTTTCAACCTCTTGCCATAGATGATTTGCGGCCATAGCCAACGGAAGTTCGCGAAGGTCTCTTCCTTGCTGACGGACGAAACCGAGGTTTCGGCCTGACTGGGCTGACCCGGGGGTATCACGCTCGACGATCAGAACGCTCATACCGTTCCGGGCGGCATAAAGGGCAGCCGAGCAACCGACAATCCCGGCTCCGATGACGATCAGGTCCCATTCTTTTGTCGACGCTGCCATTCGAACCATCTCAGGTCACTGCACCTTGGACAGGAATGCGCGAGTGCGCTCGAACGCGGGATTATCTAAGATCTCAACCGGCGTACCACATTCGACAATGCGGCCCGCTTCCATGAATGCGATGCGATTGCAAACTTCGCGCGCGAAGGACATCTCATGCGTAACCACCATCATCGTCATCCCATCTGCTGCCAGCGACCGCATGACATCGAGAACCTCACCCACGAGTTCAGGGTCGAGGGCGCTCGTCGGCTCATCAAAAAGTATGACCTTCGGCTTCATCGCAAGTGCCCTGGCAATGGCAACACGCTGCTGCTGTCCCCCAGACAGCATGCGCGGATAGCTGTGCAATTTGTCGGCCAACCCGACGCGGGCCAGAAGCGCAGCGGCCGCGTCCTCTGCCTCGCGCCGAGGTACTCTCAACACATGGACCGGGGCCTCAACGATGTTTTCAAGCGCTGTCTTGTGGCCGAATAGATTGAAGTTTTGGAACACCATTCCGATCCGTGCCCGCTGACGGGCAACCATTTTTTTAGGCAACTCATAGGCACGATCACCTTCTCGCCGGTATCCAATCAATTCACCATCAACAGTGATGCTCCCCTGCTCAATTCGCTCAAGGTGGTTCACACAACGCAGGAGCGTGGACTTTCCCGAGCCAGACGGACCGATCAGGCTGATGACCTCACCCGCCGCCACAGTCAGGCTAATATCGCGCAGCACGGCCACATCGCCATAATTCTTCGAAACACGGTCGAAAACGATCATCGGTTCAGATATATCAGGCTCCCCTCTAGACATATCAGGCTCCCTTCTGGCGGAACATGAGGCGCGAAACCTTGCCGCCGTGCTGATGCCGCGATCGTGCAAAATGCCTTTCGATTCGGACTTGCGCCAAGCTCAGCAACGTCGTCGCAAACAGGTACCAAAGGCAGGCCACGATCAGCAGTGGAATCGTCTGGAAGTTGCGCGAGTAGATGGTTTGTGCCGAATAAAGCAAATCCGAAAGAGAGATCACACTGACCAGGGACGAGGTTTTCAGCATGCCGATCGTCTGGTTCCCAGTCGGCGGAATGATTACCGGCATCGCCTGGGGAAGGATAATGCTCCACGTAGCCTTGCCGTCTGTCATGCCCAGGGACCTCGCCGCCTGCCTCTGGCCAGGATCGACCGACAGCAGACCGCTGCGGATGATCTCTGACATGTACGCTCCCTCGTTCAAGCCGAGCCCGAGAATGGCGGCCGTAACAGGTGCAATCAGCGTGTTCGTAGGCATCGAAACCCACCATGTGGTGAAGGGGATTCCGATGGAGAGATCAGGAAACAGTGCACCGAGATTGTACCAAAAGATCAGCTGAACCAGAACCGGCGTCCCACGGAAAAACCAGATGTAGGCGTTAGCGACGCCAGATATCACGATGTTATCCGACATCGCCATGATCGCAAAAATCGTACCCAAGACGACACCGATGACCATAGTCACGACTGTGAGCCAAACCGTGAGATAGAGGCCCCAGAGTATCCGGGGATCGAAGAGGTACTGCCAGACAACGGCCCAGCCGAAATTGGGGTTTCCGGCAACCGAGGCAAAGAAATAGAGCGCCACCAGCAGAAGCAAGGTGCCCGCGATGCGGCTACCCCAAGCGCTTGCCGGTACATAGGTAAGCATCTTGCCATCCGGGACGGCCGGAGCGATGAACTTGGGATCGTGGGGCATGGGAATTGTCCTTGGGCCAACCTTGCCGCAAGGGCCGGCGACCAGGTCGCCGGCCCGCGATGTATCATTGCTGAGGTACGGTCGTCAGGTTGATACCAGGTTCGTGGTCCATCATCATGGCATCGACGCTCCAGTCCCCGTAGATCTTTTTGTATGTCCCATCAGCCCGGACTTCCTTCAGCGCGGCCAAGAGCGCTTCTCCCAGGTCTTGCTCGTCCTTTCGGAAGGCGATCCCGCTAGGTTTTCGCGGGAGTATTGGCATCGCGATAACCTTGACTGGATGCGGCGCGGCCTTCTGGATCTCTTGCGCCGAAGCGGCCGAAGTCAGAACAAAGTCGGTGCGCCCGGAATAAAGTGATAGCAGTGTCGCCTCGGACGTGCCGAACTCCGAGACAGTAGGCGCGGGCTTGCCGACTTCCGTGCAGGCAGCCGCCATCTCGGTCGTGATCATTCCGGCCCATTCGGTGCCGCTCTGCGCCGCCCCGATCAGGCCACACAGAGCAAGATGATCGTTGATCGCTGCCCCCTTCTCCTCAAGCACATAGGCCGAAGATGTCGTGTAGCCGTAGTCGACGAAGCTGACGACCTGCTGTCGCTCGGGATTGTCGGTGATGCCCTCCATCGCGATATCCCAGCGACCAGACTGAACCCCTGGGATGAGAGAGTCAAAGGCCACAGACGTCACCTCGAGTTCCACGCCAAGCTGTTTGGCGATGGCATTCCAGAGATCCACTTCGAACCCAACCATGTTGCCAGACTCGTCAATGTACTGAAACGGCGGATACTTCGCATCCGTCACCAACTTGATTGTTCCTGCTTCGCGATACTTTGTGGGCAGCAGCTCCGCAGCGGTCTGGGCATTCGCGCCTCCGCCGCTCAGCGCCAGCGCCGCCAGGACCAGCGGGACAAGGCTGCGGCCAAGTCGAGGCATTGCCGTATTCATCATGTTTCATTCTCCCGTTGCTGATGGACCCAAGTGTGGTTGTTTTGCGGGTCCTTGTGGTGAGCACGACCGCCGATCTGCTGCGGTCGTGCGATAGACGCCGATCACCCGATGACGAACGGGTTGGCGATTTCTTCGGCAGTCGACAGCCAAACGGCCTTGGTTTGCAGGAATTCGCGGATGCCTTCGATACCGTTTTCACGTCCGATTCCGCTCTTCTTGTAGCCACCGAAAGGGGTGGTATAGGAGACGTCGCGATAGGTGTTGACCCAGACGCTGCCGGCTTCCAATCGCTCGGACATCAGGATCGCGCGGCGCATGTTGCCCGTCCAGACTCCAGCAGCCAGGCCGAATTCGCTGTCATTGGCAATCTCAATAGCCTCTTCGACCTCGTCGAAAGATATCGCAGCGAGAACAGGACCGAACACCTCCTCCTGAGCAATTCGCATGTCATTGCGCACATTGGCGAAAATCGTCGGCTCGATGAAGAACCCAGCCTGACATTCGGCAATATCAGGGCGCTTGCCACCAAGGAGCAAATCCGCGCCCTCTTGCCGGGCGACGTCGATGTAGCCGAGAATCTTTTCATACTGCATCGAGTTGGCGATCGGACCAATGCGGGTGTCCTTGTGCTTCGGGTCACCAATAGGTGCGGTCTTCGTGAATGCCGTCAGCTTCTCGAGGAACTGGTCATGCACCTTGCGATGTAGCAGCAGTCGTGAACCGGCAATGCAGGTCTGGCCGACAGCACCGAATATGCCTCCGACAACACCGCGCACTGCGTTGTCGAGATCGGCGTCGTCGAAAACAATGTTCGGGGACTTGCCGCCCAGTTCCAGACTGACCCGCTTGATGTCTTTCGCCGCCAAGGAGTAGAGATGCGAACCGGTCTTCGTCGAGCCCGTGAAGCCAACGTGACGAGTCAGAGGATGGGTCACCAGCGGCTCCCCAACCTCAGGGCCGTAGCCGGTGACGACGTTAACTACTCCGCTTGGGAAGCCTGCCCTCTCGACCAACTCCATCAGCTTGATGGCCGTGGCCGAAGTATACTCAGCTGGTTTCATGACCAGAGTGCAGCCGGCGGCCAGTGCCGGCGCGGCTTTGAGCGAAAAGAGGAACAACGGCGCGTTCCATGGCACTATGCCGACGCAGACACCCAGCGGCTCATGGCGCGAGAAGCTGAGTGCAGGCTTGTCACAAGGATGGACTGCCCCCTCAATCTTGTCGGCAAGGCCCCCATAGTAGTGGAACCAACGGGCGACGTAGCGAATTTGGTGACGCATCTCTGCAAGCAAACGACCGTTGTCGCGCACTTCGATCTCAGCAAGCTCATCAGCACTGGCCTCAATCAGATCGGCGAACTTCTGAATCAGGCGCCCGCGCAGGCTCGGATGCATCTTGCCCCAGGGGCCCTGCTTGAAGGCGCGATGCGCCGCTTTCACGGCGCGGTCTGCATCTTCCGCATTACCGCGAGGAACAAGCGCCCATGGCTTCGCGGTAAAAGGATCGACCGTCTCGAGGTACTCGCCGGATGCGGGGGGAACCCACTGACCGTCGATATACATGGACAGCTTAGGCAGGCTTTCGGTTGACATAGTCGATCCCCCTGTACGGTTTCCAATCGCGAGGCGGGATCTGGAGGGGAAGGTGCGCCCCGCATGCTGCCGACTCGGCTAAGGTCTCTTTTAGTCAGCAAAATGATATTACTTTGACATGTCAAGACTGTTTCTTATCACCGGAAAATCACGATAACTCTGAGAAAAGCTCGCAGGTGCGCGGAAAATCATCGAGAAACTGACGCATATGCACAGATTCATCTTGATCACGTGGCCTGACTGATGCGATGATCCGTAGGCAAAGTGATATCATTTTGGTGCCCTTGTGAGCAACGATCAGCCTCTCTACGAACAGATCAAGAATGCCATAGACCGTCGCATTGAGACGGCGGAGTGGCCTGCAGACTTCCAGATCCCCTCGGAGGAAGAATTGGCTGGTGAGTTTGGCGCCTCTCGCTTGACGGTTCGTCGGTCGTTGCGCGAGTTGCAGGCAGATGGCGTCTTGATCCGCATTCAGGGTCGAGGCACCTTCGTTATCGGGCCCCGAATGCAGTGCGCGGTATTCAACTTGCCGGACATCACCGAAGAAGTGGCGTCCATGGGCGGCTTGCACAGCTGCAGAGTTATCACTCATGCCATTCTAGGCAGGGATAGCCCGGGTAGAAGCATGCTTCAGCTGCCCGGCGATGAGACCATCTTCCACTCACGTCTGCTGCACCTAGAGGACGGCACTCCGATTCAGGTCGAGGATCGCTATGTCAATGCCTCCGAGGCGCCAGGATACCTTGAGCAGGATTTCACACGGACAACGCCGCACAGCTGGCTTCTGCGAGAAACCACTGTAACGACGGTTGACAATAGCATCCGTGCCATACGTGCCGATGAAGAGGTGCGCCAGCTTCTTCAGATCGACGCCAACCAGCCCTGCCTACTGCTGGACCGCTCAACTTGGCGCGATGGAGTTCCTGTAACCCGGAGCCGCTTCATCTATCCCGGCGATCGATACCGTATGCGATCGACGCACGAGGCGCGCACCAGCCGGATCGTCACTACTTCAAGCAGCAGCATTCGCTAAGCACCGGAAGGGAACAGAAATGAGGGATTTCATAAAGAAGCTTGAGATGCGCGGCGACCTTCTGGTTGTCGACCGTGAAATCGATCCCGCGCATGAGTTGGCTGCGGTGACCCATCTTGCGCAGAAGAAGTGGGCCAAGCCCGTGCTGTTCACCAACGTGAAGGGCACCCGCTTTCCAGTCGTCACAAACGTCTACAGCACGCGAGAGCGTCTAGGCGAGGTGATCGGCATCGACGCAAGAGAGTTTTGCACCCAGTGGAGCAAGCTTGCGTCGTTGGCTGCATCGGAGTTGGCCGAGCCTCTGGCTCTTGCTTCACCAGAAACGATGCCCGAATATGAAGAAGTCAAACTCTCTGATCTTCCCCTGATTACTTACTCGGATCGTGATGGGGCACCCTACTTCACCTCGGCAATGTTCATTGCGCGTGACCCAGAAACAGGTGTGGGAAACCTCTCCTATCATCGGTCGATGTTCATAAGTGACAAGGAGCTGCGCTGCCGACTTGCGCCCCGTCACCATTTGACCATCTACCATGAAAAGGCTGAGAAAAAGGGAAAGCCGCTCGAGGCAGCCATGCTGATCGGCCCCCCGGCACATGCATTCCTTACCGCTGCAGCGCCCCTCCCATATGACGTCGACGAACTCGAGGTTGCGGCTAGATTACGTGGGCGCCCGATTGCAATGCGCAGGTGCAACCACATCGACCTCGAAGTTCCCGCCGAGACGGAAGTGGTGATCGAGGGACGTTTCCTGCCCAACGAGCGCCGCCCCGAAGGTCCGTTCGGAGAATTCATGGGCTACTATGTTCCAGTCGGGCCCAATGCCGTTTTTGAGGTGTTGGGTGTCACTGTGCGCAAAGATGCTATGTTCCATTCGATACTCTGTGGCTCGCCAGAGGAGGTGCTGACGCTCGAACTTTCGGTCTCCGCGAACATCTACCAGCGGCTTTCTGCTGCGCTGCCGGGAATTGTCAACGTCACCTGCCAGCCCTTCGTAAACCATGCAATTGTACAGATCGAACCGCAGTTCGAGGGCCATGCTCGCCAAGTAATGCTGGCAACGATCGGTGCCGAACCAATCTGGGCAAAGCAGGTCACCGTCGTCGATACGGACGTCAACATTTACGACATGGATGATGTGCAATGGTCAATTCTGACCCGCTGCCGTCCCGACAAGGACATGCTGATCATCCCGGATACACCTTCGTTCTACCGCGACGAACAGAAGGACCACTGGGGGCGTCTTCTCGTGGACGCGACCAAGCCGTGGGGGCGCGAAGCTGAGTTCGAGCGAAAGCGCTTGCGCCTGGCCGACAAGGTACGGGTCGAGGACTGGTTCCCGGGGCGCGGTGCATGACGAAAAAGCGGCTGATCATTGGTATCTCCGGTGCGTCCGGAGCGGTGTACGGGCTCACAGCATTGCGCTTGGCGCGTGCGTCTGGAGTCGAGACACATCTTGTCGTGTCTCGCTCCGCGCTTCTCACATTGAATCAGGAACTTGGGCTGCATAAGGCCGATCTCGACAATCGGGCAGACGTGATCCATTCGGTAGCCGATGTTGGTGCGACAATCGCAAGCGGATCATTCCGTACCATGGGTATGCTGATCGCGCCCTGTTCGGTCAAGACCATGTCAGAAATTGCCACCGGAGTTACGTCCAATCTGATGAGTCGGGCTGCCGACGTTGTCCTGAAGGAACGCCGGCGGCTAGTGCTGATGCTACGCGAGACACCATTGCATTTGGGCCACCTCGAGACCATGACTCGCCTCACTCAGATGGGTGCAATCGTCATGCCCCCAGTGCCAGCCTTTTATTCAAAGCCTCGAAGCATAGATGAAATGGTCAATCACTCGACGGCTCGGGCCCTTGATCTCTTCGACATCGAATCGTCTGCGGTTAAACGATGGGCCGGTTTGAAAGATGCCCTGCAAATTGAACCGGCGCAATCTGACGACAGCGTTCCGTGACCCGATGCAAAGGCTTGATTCTAAAACATCTCACCTGCCAGAGAACGTTCCAGCTATGGAAAATACGTCTGACTATCCGTCGCGCATGTGGGAGTTCATGCTCAAAGTTTACGCCCAGCCGGGCATCGCTCCGGCGTGTCTCAGGCTGCAAGATGTTTGCGGTGTGGATATTCCCATGTTCCTAGCAGTCTTGTACGCTGCGGCTTCCAGTGTTGACGTTGATGTCGATCGGATACGGCAGCTTGAACAGAGCTGTGCCGGATGGCGTGGAACCGTGGTCAGACCTCTTCGTTCAATTCGAATTGACATGAAATCCGATCCATGGGTGGCCTTGGACGCACGCGCATCAGGGCTGCGTGAGAACATCAAGTGTCTGGAGCTTGCCGCTGAACGGATCGAAGTTGACTTCCTGGAAGAAGAGCTTGCCAAGCTTCCACCAACTAAAACCCCATCAACCTCCGCCGACACGCGAACAGTTGCACGGCTATTCTTGGAATGCCTTTCGGTAACCGCACCAAGTCAAGTGAGCGTCGATGCAATGCTTATCGCCGACGCAGTTTCAGAGTCTATTGTTGCTCAGTAACCGAAGGGGTGGACGCCCGCCGGTGGCATCGATGTTCCAAGGTTGCGGGTGATGAGGCACCGCTACGGAAGCGTGTCCATGGGAGAGGTTTGAACTGCGCCGGGTCACACCTACACTAGGACGGTTGTCATCTCCAGATGATTGCGAGAGACTTCGTCCATGCAGCGCCGTCTCCTTCCTTCCCTGAATGCACTGGTTGCGTGTCAATCGGCATGCAAAACTGACCCGCTATCGGCGTCCAAAATTGCCCCCTCTATGCTGCGTCGAGATCAGGGCCTGAGCCGACGGAACTGATCACAGAGTGGAGGCCGGTCAGGCCCTGATCGGTGTCAGGCGCGGCTTTTAAAGCGCCAGGACTCATTTCCGGTTTCGATGATCTCGCAGTGATGGGTCGGGAGTGGACAGAACATGGGGGTCGTCGTCGTCGTTGCGGCCCGTGCTAAGGTGAGTTCTTTGCGTGTGGGGCTGCCATGGACGTACGGATTACAATCGAAACGACCTTCGACAACGGGGAGAAGCGCACTCATCAGCTTGACGGCATTTCACGACCCTATCGGGTGACCTGTCCAGACGGGATCGGGTTGCGCCTTGAGGATGGGAAGAGGGTTGTCGAACAGATTCAGCGGGCAATTCTTTGCGATCAGGTTGAGGAAATCATCCGAGAAAGCCGCGTATGCCCGGATTGCGCCTCGTTTCGTGCCATTCATGACTATCGCACGCGCGATCTCGACACGCTCTTTGGGCGGGTTCGGGTCAAAGCCGCGCGCTTGCGCCGCTGTTCTTGTGATGCCACGTCAGCGGCGATGCCCGGCGGACCTATTTCTCCGCTGGCCTATTTCTTTCCTGACCGTGCTACCCCGGAGCTGCAGCGGCTCCATGCGGAACTCGGGTCCCGGCATTCCTTTCGCGAAGCCGCGCGGCTGATGAAAAGCTTCCTCCCCTGCCATCCGCCCCATCACACCACGGTGCGTGACCGGTTGGGAAGAGTAGCCACTGCGCTCGAGAAAAGTCGAAGGGCATCAGGCGATCCCGTTGAAGCCCCGCCCAAAGGTGGTTTGACGGTTTTTCTGGACGGTGCGCATATCCGCTGTCGACCGGAGTATCAGCAGCGACACCTGGATCTTGTGGTCGGTAAGATTGAAAGTCGCAATATGTGCCGACGATTTGGCCTGGTCGCCAATGCGACGGCATCGCCAGGCAGCCGGATGCGAGAAGAGCTGTCAGACTTTGGATGGAAGCCGGGCCGTCTGTTGACGGTAATCTCTGATGGAGAGCTTGCTCTCCCGAACCTCATACGGAATGCCATGGGTGGCGACGGGCAAGTGAAGCATATCCTCGACTGGTGGCACATCTCGATGCGCATTCAACATATCGAGGCCGCCGTTCTGGGTCTGGTCCAGATACCGGGATTCACTGGAATCCCGGTGCTGTTCCAGCGCCCCGCGAAAAGCCTCCGCTGGTGGCTTTGGCATGGCAGAGCATGGGTCGCGGAAACATTTCTGAAGACGCTCATGCATGATTGCACCCGCCTCGCTGAGGAGCCTCTGGCTGTCCGCACCGCTGCCGCTCGTGTGCAGGCCCGCTGCGAGACACTGTACACCTACCTCGCGAACAACATGGAATCCCTCGTCGACTATGGCCGACGCTACCGTAACGGGCTGCCCATCTCGTCATCTCGTGCCGAAGGATCAGTCGATGACATTGCAAATGCCCGCATGGGAAAGCGCAGAAGGATGCGGTGGTCGCCCAAAGGGGCTCACCGAGTAGCCGTCACAAGGGCCGCAGTTCTCGATGGTCGGCTGACCGTCGCAAACAGAAAACGCCCCGCATGACCCCCGTGTTTTGTCCACTCCCCTCGCTACGCGGCGGCCTGTTGAACTTGCGCATCTACATCGACCAAAACCGGGGCTCGATAACCAACTACGGCGCGAGATATCGCGAAAGGAAACGGATCGCCTCAACGGCCGCTGAAGCGAGCGTCAACAATTTGGTCGCAAGGCGAATGGTCAAAAAGCAGCAGATGCGTTGGTCGGAACGCGGGGCAAACCTGCTCCTTCAAGTTCGCGTGGCCCTTGCCAATGGCGATCTTGCCGAACGTCTCGCCTACCGCCCGCCGGTTCAACCAAGGCAGACCATCATTTCGCCGTTCGTGCCTTTACCGCTCTTTCTGCGTGCCGCATGACCCCAGGTCGTTGAACGGTCTCACGCGACAGCGACAAAGCGCTTCGGAACGACAGGTGGGCGGCGTGATCTGGAGAGGGCTGACCGCGCACAAAGCAATGTTTGCATAAGGCCGGCAGATTCTGACTCGTATACATAGGATTCCTATGTATACTGGGCGTCGAGGAGTCATAGATGCCCACAGTTCAGATCGCTTACGCCCTTGCCCGGATCGGCACCCTGCTGAAATCCCTTGCCTGGGAGGATGCGGAAAAGCTCGGGGTCAACCCGACGCAGGCGCAGATCCTTGTGCGGTTGGCCGCACGCGGACGATCACGGGTCAGCGACCTGGCCGCCGAGCTTGGAGTGAGCCAGCCGACGCTGAGCGATGCGGTGGCGGCACTGTTCCGCAAGGGGTTGCTGGAGCGGCAACCGGACCCCGAGGATGGCCGCGCCGTGCGGCTGCAACTGACCTGGGCGGGGCGCGCTGTGGCCGAGGCGGCGCGCGTTCCGCCTCCGGCGATGCTGGCGGCGCTGGAAACGCTGCCAGAAGCTGACCGCGATGCGATGCAGCGCGGGTTGGTGGGTCTGATCCGGGCATTGCAACTGGCGCAAGTGATTCCGGTGCAGCGGATCTGCGTGACCTGCAGGCATTTTCGCCCCCATGCCCATGACGACGCGGCGCGCCCGCATCACTGTGCCTTTGTGGATGCCGCCTTTGGCGATGCCGCGCTGCGGATCGACTGCGGCGACCACGAAACCGCCGCCGACCCGGACCTCCTGCCCCTTTGGGCGAGGTTCTCGGCAGCGGCCTGAGACGGGCGCCCGGAACCGCGGCAACGGTCCGGACGCCCTGATGCCCACCAATCCAACGGATGAAAAGGAGCCCCATATCATGACACGAAAATCCAACCTTTACCATGCCGGAGCCTGCCTTGCGGCGCTGCTTGGCGGCAGCGCGGCGCTGGCCGATGGCGCACATGACCACACCGGCGGTATCACGGCCACGGCGGGCGACCGCGCGCCTTTCGACATCGTTCACGCCCGGATCACCACCGAAGGGCGGGTGGCGACCTTTCACATGGCCGTCTCGGGCGCGGCCGGGGAAAGCCGCCCCGCCGCCATTGGCGCGCTGGCGGGGTCGCAGGTCTTTGCCTATGTCTGGCCGACCACGCTGGACAGCGCCACTGTCGGGTTCGAGCCCGGCGCAGGCATCCTGGCGATGGTGGCGACCGCGCATCCTGATTTCGACGACACCCCGCTATACGACGAGAACCGAGATGGCGACCGGGGCAATGACGGCGATCTGTGGCACAGCCATTGGGTCGTTCTGGGGCAGGATGACGCTTGCGGCGCGGGCGCGCTGAAAGTGATCGACATCCCCGAAGGCAGCACGCCGCGCCTGCCTGCCACCTGGCCGGGTCTGCCCTTGCTGATCGACAGCCCCGGTTGGCAACCGATGCTTGATGCCGAGACCATCGAGATCGCGGTGGCTTTCGACGACATCGGCGCGGTCGAGACGGTGGGCTTTGACGGTGTGACCGCAGGCTTGCGGGTGAATGCCGATGTCCATGCGCCGCTTCTGTGCGTCACCGATGTCTTTGACGTGGCCTCGGGCGATCTCAGCCTGCCGGGCAAGGTCAACCAGTAATCAACGGCCGGCGGCGCTGGTGGTGCCGCCGGCACATTGTGGAGAGTGAACGCCATGTCCGATCTTGCCCCGCCGATCCTGGCCTCCGAATGGCTGAACACGCCCGAACCGTTGACGCTGGAAGGCCTGTGTGGCCGGGTCGTGGTGATCGAGTGTTTTCAGATGCTGTGCCCCGGTTGCGTCAGCCACGGGTTGCCGCAGGCCCAACGCATCGCCCAGACCTTTCGCCCGCAGGACGTGGCGATGATCGGGCTGCACTGCGTGTTCGAACACCTTGCCGCGATGACTCCGCTGTCGTTGCGAGCCTTCCTTCACGAATACCGTATCCGTTTTCCGGTCGCGGTGGACATGACCGGCGAACGGGGCCCCTTGCCACAAACCATGGAAGCCTATGCGCTGGAGGGCACGCCGACACTGCTGCTGATCGATCGCGAAGGCCGCCTGCGCGCGCGCCATTTCGGGACGATTTCCGACCTTGCGCTGGGGGCCGAGATCATGGCGCTCGTGCTGGAAAGCACCGATGCCGGTTGATCCCGAGCCGCCCTTCCGCCGCGTCAGATGTCAGCGCCAAGACGAAAGGATAGCCGGAAAGTCGAAGCGGTCCCGATGTTGACCTATGGGGGCGCTTACGAAGTCACTTTCCAAAGAAGTTCTTGCGCCTCAGGTCAGCGATCACGCGATCGGCCATATGGGTGCAGCGCGCGCCGTCGAAGGGAAATACGGTTTCGAAACCGCCCCTTAGCCGGACTTCAAGCCCCGCGCGCAGGCGCTTGCGGGCGCGGAACAGCCGCGTCCTGACCGTGATCGGATTCAATGACAAGGTCCGCGCTATGGCCAGCACACCCAGACCCTCGGCCTCGTGCAGAAGAAAGACAAGTCTCAATTCCGCCGGCAGCCCGGCAACCGCAGCCTCGAGCATGGTGGAAATCTGCGTCCGGCCAAGCGCCGCTTCGCTGCCTTCAAAGCCGTTGCCGGGAAAGATCACGACGGCGCTGTCTGCCGCATCCCGCTCAAGCACGGTATCATACTCCTCTTGCGGCCGGGCGGCTCGGGCGCGCATCCGCGCCGCGTTGATGGTGATGCGGACGAGCCAGGTTGAAAAGCGCGCTTCGCCGCGAAACTGATCCAGCCGGGTGAAGGCCGCAAGATAGGCGTCCTGCACCGCATCTTCCGCCTCGGCATTGGTGTCAAGGATCCCGCGCGCCACCCGGAAAAGCCGGGGATTGAGGCGGCGGACAAGTTCGCGCACCGCCGCCTCGTCCTGCGCCCGCGCCGCCGTGACCAGTGTCGCTTCGTCTGCATCGCGCAGGCTACAGGCCGGGGCCGGACGTGGAGCGGGGTTCATGGCTGCCCCGGGGGCATCACGCGCCCGGCCTTCAGAATGGCCTCGACAGACGGAAACCCGTCAAGAGCAACCGCGGACAGATCGCCCGCCTCGGTTGCCGCCCCCTGCCAGCCCGCGTCACCCGGCGTTCCGACCACGATCCGGCCGACCATCCCAGCGTGTTCGTGCGGAAGGCAGTAGAAGTCGTAAACGCCGGGGAGGGTCAGCAAAACCTCGAAACTGTCGCCGGGCAGCAGGAAGTCGCTGTCCCAGGGCGTCGCCCCCGCAGGAATGCGTTGCGGCCGGTCGAAGAGGGTGGGGTGATAGCAGGTTGCGGTGTGGCTGTTCCCGGGATCAAGGTTCACAAAGCGCAGCGTCGTGCCAGCGGCAACCGCAAGCCCGACCGGGGCGAACCAGACATGCTCGCCCCGTGACGTGCCCTGCATCCTGATCTCTTCCACCGGACCCGCAAGCACGAAGGCTGGCCCGATGAGAGCGACGACGCCGCCCCCACCAACCGCCAGCACCTGCCGACGGTTCGGCATCACTCTGCCAGCCTCGCCTTGGCATCCGCGCCGTGGAACAGCACGACATGCGCGTGCGGCTTTTCCACACCCGGATGCCCGGCGTTGTAATAGATGTCGACGGATGAAACATCATTCGATCCGACAGCCAGGTCGTTGTAGGACGTGCCGCCCTGCAAATCCTCGATCGGGGTCATGAAGATTGTGGCGGCCAGTTTTCCGTCCCGATCATAGCCAAGAAAGGGTCCCGCCGGCAGGGTCGCGGGATCGACGAAAAGCGTGCCGAGGCCGGGCAGGAAATCAGGCAGCGCCACAAGGTCGCTGACCTTGGCATACGGTGCCGGCGGCGGCGCGGCTTCGGGGACGTCTTCGGCTTGGGCAAGGCCGGGGGCAGCAAGCATCAGGGCGATGCCAAAGGTTGCGGCGGACAAGTTGAGGAACATGGTCGTCTCCGTGACTGAGCGAGACCCTTTCGTGCGGTCTCGGCTATTGGATGCGGCAACGCCCGAAATGTTCCCCGCTTTCAGGACTATTTCTTCGCGGGTCTTCCGGTCATGTTTCAGCCGTTGGGGCCTGAGGCCGATCGTGTTCCCTTGGCGTCAAAAGTGCTTCGTTTGAGGATGGTGCCTGCGTCGTCGACCGTCAGCCTTAAGACGCGCCCGGCATGGCGAAACGTCAGCCGGAACCGGCCTGCGTCCGCATCAACGCCCTTTTCGCACCGGCTTGTCACCTTTCCGGCCCGCATCTTTTCCTGCAACTGCGCGGGGTCCAGCCCGAAGGCAGCAGCCACCGTCACCGCATCGACCTCGAACCCCTGCGCGGTGACAGTCACGCCGCTCATGTGGCATCGCGCCAATGGTTGTTGGCGGCGGCGATGGTGGCGAAATGGGTGGCTATCACAGCGCTGACCGCGATCAGCGCATCGGCATCTTCGGCATACTCGGGGCGCAGCCGGTCACGCACAGCGGCGTCGGGCTGGGTTTTCTTGATCGCCATGCGCGACAGCTTGACGGCCAGGTCATAGCCTTCGGTCGGGGTTGGCGTGATCAGCGTGGGCAGCCAGTTGTCCATTGGGGCTTTCCTTTAACGGGATGGGGATATCGGGGGCAACCAGGATGCGGAGCGCGTCTCCTTCAAGGTCGTCATATTGGTCATGGCGCAGCGCCCAGAAGAAGGCGGCAAGACCGGTCAGGCCAAGGCCAATCGCGATGGGCACAAGGATGAACCAGGTCATTGCCCTTGCACCCCTTCCGGGCGCAGGGCGACCCAGGCGTGCCAGGTGCCGTGACCCAGCAGCGGGAAAATCACAATCAGCCCCAGCAGCCCGGTCGCCGCCGACAGCGCAAAGCCCAGCGTCACGATCACCCCCCATGGCAGCACGCTGCGCAGGTTCTGCGTGGTGATCGCAAACGAGGTGCCAAGTGCGGTCAGCGCATCGACACGGCGTTCCAGCAGCATCGGGATGGAAAACAGGCTGATCGCCATCGCGAAGGCGGCAAACAGCCCGCCGATGGCCGAGCCGGTCAGGATCAACGCCCAGCCGCGCGGCGTGGTCAGCAACTGGACAAGGATGTGGTCAAAGCCCGGAAACGGCAGCATCCCGAAGAACAGGGCGTAAAGCAGGTCCGCGGCGCGAAGCCAGAGCACGACCAGAAGGCACAGCAGAAGCCCCGCGAACACCAGTTGTCCCCCCGATGTCGGACGGACCAGCAGCATCTGCGCCAGCGTCGCCGGCTGGGCGTTGTGCAGTCGGCGGCTTTTCTCGTAAAGGCCGATGGCCAGAAGCGGGCCGACGACCAGGAAGCCCGACAGAGCCGGAAAGATCAGCCAGGGCAGGCCCGCAAGGATCATCCCGCCGATGACAAGGGCCGACAGGGCGGCCACCGCAAGCCCGTAGATCAGGCTTTGGGCCGGGCGGGCCCACAGATCGGCCCAGCCGCAGGAGAGCCAGCCAAGCGCCGCGCCCCTTGGCAAATCGCGGGCAAAGGGGCGCGGCGCAGGGAGGCGCGGTTCCAGTGCGGGAAGCGGTTCAAGCATGGCGGCCCCCTTTCAGCATCCGGGTTTTGCGGCAGCCAGGCCCGGCTTTTCGGCCACGCAACCGGGTTGCGACCGAAAGGCCAGGTCGGCAAGATTCCAGTTCGCTCCGATCACCAGCGCCAGGGTGGCGGCAACGCCAAGGGTGATCCAGACACGCGGGCGCAGGCTCATGGCGCATCCTTCGCCCCCTTGTCTGCAAGGCTTTCGATATAAAGCGCCATCATGCGGAGTTCCGCCTCTGCTAGCCGCCCCTGCCAGGCGGGCATCACGCCCTGGCGACCGGCAAGCAGAGTCTGACGTATCGTGACCGCATCGCCGCCATAGATCCAATCGGCATCGGTCAGGTCCGGCGCGCCGGTGCCCTCCAGCCCCTTGGCATCCTCGCCGTGGCATCCGGCGCAGTTGTCCTGAAACAGGGTGGCGGCCGCAGAGGTGTCGCCGGGGATCACGCCGTTGCCAAGCGTCAGCACATATTCGGTCAGCGCCAGGATATCGGGCCGGGGCAACAGACCGTCCCGGCCAAAGGCGGGCATCTGGGCGAAGCGGGTATCGGCGTGGGGGCTGTTGATGCCAAAGCGCAAGGTCGTCTCGATCTCTTCTGCCGTGCCGCCCCAAAGCCAGATGCCGTCATTCAGGCGCGGAAAGCCGGGGCCTCCCGTGCCGCCCGCGCCGTGGCAGACCTGACAGTTCTGGCCGAAGAGAGGCTCTGCCGTGGCCAGGGCGCGGGCCATCAGGTCGGAGTCGGCGCGCAGGCTGTCAAAATCCTGCGTGGCAAGCGCCGACATCCAGTCGGCCCGCGCGGCGGTCGCAGCGGCAATGTCGGCGGCGACGGCTTGTTGCTGATCACCACCCAGCAGCCCCTTGGTATAGGTCTGCCCCAGCGGCCAGGTCGGGAAAAGCACCCAAGCGATCACCGCATAGACATGCGTCACCGCCAGAAACCACACCACGACGCGCGGTATTGGCGAGTTCAGTTCCTTGATGCCGTTCCAGTCATGCCCGGTGGTGGCAAAGCCCGAGACCGGGTCGCGTTCGGTCACGGACATGGCCGGTCCTCCGACGTCAGGATGGAGTTCGCGGCGCGGTCAGCCCCGGCTTTGCGTGTCGGCCAGTAGGTGTGGATCACGATCAGGATGAAAAAGCCCATCAGGTAGAACAGGCCAAAGGTTTTCGCCAGAAACAACGCAAGATCATGGCTCATGGTGTCACCTCCGGCGCATAGGGGACCTGCGACAACTGCCCCAGCACCTGAAGGTAGGCCACCAGGGCGTCCATCTCGGTCAACCGGTCAGCACCGGAGAACGGGCGCAGGGTGGTCGCCTCGCCGTAGCGGGCGACAAGTCCCGTGGCCGCTTCACCGTCGGGCCGGGTCTGCGCCAGCGCGTCATGCGGGGCGTTGGCGATCATCTCGTCGGTGTAGGGCACGCCCAGGCGGCGCAACACCGCCAGATGCTGGCCCAGATCAGCCACGTCCAGGGTGTTTGTCGCCAGCCAGGGATAGGCCGGCATGATCGAGGTCGGCACCACATCGCGCGGGTTGATCAGGTGGGCGACATGCCAGTCGTCGGAATACTTGCCGCCCAGCCGGGCAAGGTCCGGACCTGTGCGCTTGGACCCCCACAGCATCGGGTGATCATATTGCGATTCCGCCGCCAGGGAATAGGGACCATAGCGTTCCACCTCGTCGCGCAGGGTGCGGATCATTTGGCTGTGGCAGGCGTAACAGCCCTCGCGGATGTAGATGTCGCGCCCGGCCAGTTCGAGGGGTGTGTAGACCCGCATGTCGGGCAGGGTTTCCACCGTGTCGTCGATGGTGAACAGGGGGGCAATCTCGACCAGACCGCCGACGCTGGCCGCAAGGATGATGGCCACGACAAAGCCGACCGAGTGCTTTTCAAGATTGTAGTGCGCCTTGAACAGGGACATGGGCCTACTCCGCCGCTTGGGGGGCAAGGGGTACATCGGCGGCCGCACCGCGCGCGCCGCGCACCGTCAGCCAGATGTTCACAGCCCCCACACAGATGCCCGCCAGAAACAGCGCGCCGCCGATCACCCGGGCGATGTAGTAGGGGCGCATTGCCTCCATGCTGTCGATGAAGGAATAGTTGAGCGTGCCTGCCGCATTGTAGGTGCGCCACATCAGCCCTTGGGTGATGCCGGCGTTCCACAGCGCAAAGACATAGGTCAGCAGCCCGGCAAGGGCCAACCAGAAGTGCCATTCGACGAGCCGCGCCGAATGCATCGTCGTTCGCCCCCAGATCTGCGGGATGACCGAATAGAAGGCACCGAAGGTCACCATCGCCAGCCAGCCAAGAGCGCCGGAATGAACATGGCCTACCGTCCAGTCGGTGTAATGCGACAGCGCGTTGACCGGGCGGATCGCCAGGAACGACCCCTCAAACGTGGACAGGCCATAAAACACTGCCGCCACGAACATGAACCGCAGCGTCGCATCGTCGCGCACCCGGTGCCATGCCCCGTTCAACGTAGCCAGCGCATTGCCCGCCGAAGCCCAGCTTGGCACCAGCAGCATCACCGAAAAGGTCATGCCAAGGTTCTGCACCCAGGTTGGCAGAGCGGTGTAATGCAGGTGGTGCGATCCGACCCAGAGGTAGAAAAAGGTGATGCCCCAGAAGCTGATGATCGACAGTCGGTAGGAAAAGATCGGCCGCTGCGCCCGGACCGGCAGGTAGTAGTAGAGCATCCCCAGAAAGCCCGAGGTCATGAAGAACGCGACCGCATTGTGGCCATACCACCACTGCACCATCGCATCCTGCACACCCGAAAAGGCCGAATAGCTTTTCGCCCCGACCCAACTGACCGGCAGGGCGGCGGCGTTCACGACATGCAGCATCGCCACCACGACGATGAAGGCGAGGTAGTACCAGTTCGCGACATAGATATGCGGCTCTGCCCGGCGCTTTAGCGTGCGCAGGTAGAGCACTAGGTAGACCAGCCACACGACCACCAGCCAGAGATCGGCATACCATTCTGGCTCGGCATATTCCTTGGACTGGGTGACGCCCATGAAATAGCCCGTGACCGCCCAGACCAGAAACAGGTTGTAGCCGATCAGCACGAACCAGGGGGAAAGTTGATCCGCCAGCCGCGCCCGACAGGTGCGCTGCATGACGTGGAATGATGTGGCGATCAGGGCATTGCCGCCAAAGGCAAAGATCACGCCCGTCGTATGCACCGGGCGCAGCCGGCCATAGCCGGACCAGGGCTGCCCGAAGGTTGCCTCGGGCCAGACCATGAGGGCGGCCACCCACAGCCCGACCCCCATCGCAAACACACCCCAGACCATCGCCAGCACGATGCCGACCTTGATCGGGTCGTCGTAATACCGCTGAAGACGTGCCGGATCGGGGGCGGGTTCCTCCAGAACGCCGCCCACCGCGAAGACAAGGGTAAGGCCAAGCGCCAGGGCAATGAAGCCGTGCACGGCCATCGGATCGTGCTTGCCGAGCGCCGCCATGGTCAGCCCAAGCAGCGCAAGACAGATGGACAGAAGCAGGCCGAGGTGCCTTTCCGTGCGGGTGAGTTTTGCGATCATGCGAGTGCCACCCTTTCCATCCTTGGCAGGGCCACATCCGCCAGGGTCGAGCGGTCCAGATCGGCCAGAAACGCCGCCTCGGCCGAACGCAGCCGAGCCTTCAGACGGCAACAGCCCATGACGGTGCAGGCGCCGCCCGATGCCTGAAAGCATTCCACCAACGCCTGACCGGTTTCCAGAAGACGCACGACCTCGCCCAGCCGGATCTGGCTTGCGGGCCGGGCCAGAACCGCGCCGCCTCCACTCCCGCGCCGCGTGGCAACGATTCCGGCCTGCGCAAGCGTCGACATGATCTTGGTCAGGTGATGGCGCGACAGGGCAAACTCTTCGGCCAAATCGGCGGTCGAGAAGGCACGGTCAGGCTCTGACGCCATCCGCATCAGCGCGCGCAGTCCGAAATCGGTGAAGGAGGTCAGGCGCATCGCTGCTCCATTTGAATCGGTATTTACAATACCTATTAGCAGGGTCTACGCTTGGCGCAAGCCCGGAGTCAAGGAACGCCTGCCATGTCCGCCCCCGATGCCCTTCGCAGCGCCCGCCCCGAAGTTACCGCCGATCTGATGCGGCGCACCGGGCTGGACGACGCCATGCTGGGCTGCCTGGTGCACGGGTTCTATGACCGCGTGCGACGTGACCCGCTGCTGGCGCCGGTCTTTGCAGACCGGATCACCGACTGGACCCCGCATCTGGAGCAGATGGTCGAATTCTGGTCCTCGGTCGCGCTGATGACCGGGCGCTACCACGGCGCGCCGATGCCCAAGCATTTGACCTTGCCGGTCGAGCGGGAACACTTTGACCGCTGGCTGGATCTGTTCCGGCAGACCGCACAAGAGGTCTGCCCACCGGCCGGGGCGGCATGGGTGATCGAGCGGGCCGAACGGATCGCGTCCTCAATAAACATGAACATCCTGGGCGCACGTGGCCAGAATGGCCGCGCGGCTGCGCTACCCCAGCTTTGAGAGAGGGAACCTGACATGACGAATGATCCGCCGCTGGACGACAACGCCGCCCTGACCACCTACATCGAGACGCGCTATCATCAGACGCACCGCGCGCAACTGCCCGACCTTGCCGCGCTGGCGCTGAAGGTCGAGCGGGTGCATGGCGAAAGCCCGGATGCCCCGGTCGGGCTGGGCGCGCTGCTGCAACGCCTGATCGGCACGCTGGAGGTGCATATGAAGAAGGAAGAGCTGATCCTTTTTCCCGCAATCCGGCGCGGTGGCGGGCCGGGAATCGAAAACCCCATCGCGGTGATGCGGGCCGATCACGATGACCACCAGACCGAGGTGGTCGAGATCCGCAGGCTGACCCATGACCTGACCCTGCCCGAAGGCGCCTGCCGATCCTGGACCGCACTTTATGACGGGCTGGGCGAGTTCCTGCGTGACCTCGACACCCATATCCGGCTGGAGAACGATGTGCTGTTTCCCCGGTTCGCCCCTGCAGCCTGACCCCTCCCGAGCGCATGAGGAAAGGAGACACTGATGCCAGATATCTCGATGCCAAAGGCCACCCGGGCCCACGGCGAAAAGCGTCATGCCCTTGCCCCGGCCGCCGATGACGCCTTCCGCGCCTTCGGCAAGGCGGTCTTTGCACCCGGAGCGCTGGATGTCCGCACCAAGCAGCTGATCGCCGTTGCGGTCGCGCATGTCACGCAATGCCCCTGGTGCATCGAAGCCCATGTCAAGGCGGCCCAAAGGGAAGGTGCCTTGGGTCCGCAGATCATGGAGGCCATCTGGGTGGCCGCAGAAATGCGCGCGGGCGCGGCCTTTGCCCATTCGTTAAAGGCGCTGGACCTGATCGAAGACGACCCCGCACCATGATGTCGGCCTCCGTCTGCGACATCCACCTTTGTCGGGCCCATGACATCAAGGCCGGAGTACGGCCCACCGGCGCGCGGTTGCTGGTGGACAGGCTTTGGCCACGCGGCATCAGCAAGACAGATCTGCCACTTGATGCCTGGCTGAAAGATGTGGCCCCCAGCCCCGCTCTGCGCATCTGGTACGGGCATGACCCTGCGAAATGGGCCGAGTTCGGCACCCGCTACCGTGCCGAATTGCGCGACAACCCCGAGGCTGTGGAAAGCGCTCTGGCCTGGTGCCGCAGGGGGCCGGCAAGCCTGATCTATGCCGCGAAGGACAGGCTTCACACCCACGCGCTTGTCCTGCGCGATCATCTGGCCGAAACTCTTGCCAAGGAATACGCGCAATGACGGACACCCGACTGCACACCCCTGTCTGCACCTTGCTGGGCTGCGATGTGCCCATCCTGATGGCCGGGATGGGGGGCGTGGCGCGATCTGAACTGGTCGCGGCGGTGGCAGAGGCGGGTGGGTATGGCATTCTCGGCATGGTGCGCGAAACGCCGCAACTGATCGCCGAGGAAATTGCCGCCGTCAGGGCCCGTACGGCCCGGCCCTTTGCGGTGAACCTGATCCCGGCAGCCACCGACCCGTCGCTTCTGGATGCCGAACTGGGCGTCTGCCTTGATCTTGGCGTTCCGGCGATGTGCTTTTTCTGGGATGTGGTGCCCGCCGCCGTGGCGCGGGCCAAGGCGGCCGGCTGTCTGGTTCTGCATCAGGTTGGCTCGCTCAAGGCTGCGCTTGCCGCCGAGGCCGCGGGTGCGGATGTGCTGATCGTGCAAGGGATCGAGGCCGGTGGACATGTCCATGGCACAGTCTCGGCGCTTGTGCTGGTGGAACAGGTGGTCCGCGCGGTCAAGCTGCCGGTCATCGCCTCGGGCGGATTTGCGACCGGGGCCAGCCTGATCGCCGCGGTGGCGCTTGGGGCGCAGGGCATCCATTGCGGCACGGCATTTCTGGCGACTGTGGAATCCTTTGCCCATGAGAAACACAAGGCCCGCGTTCTGGCCGCGATGGCCGAAGATACCGTCCACACCGACATCTATGCGCTGAACTGGCCGCCGAATACCCCGGTCCGGGTGATCCGCAATTCGGTGATCGACGGCCTTGGCCCCAATCTGATGGGACACCGGCCCGACCTCTTGCCGCGCGAGGTGATCGCCGCCGAAGATGGCCGCCCTCTTTTGCGCTACAGCACCGATTCCCCGCTTCGCACCACGACCGGCAACCTTGAGGCGATGGCGATCTATGCTGGCCAAAGCGTCTCGCTGATCGACAGCCTGCCAAGGGCCGCCGGGCGCGTGGCGGCGATCATGGACGAGGCGCGGATAGCCCTGGCCCGTCTGGCTGTGCTGACCAAGGGGGATGAGGCATGACCGGCGATGACGACAGCCCGCGGGGCTATGCCTCGCCCCCCTGCCTGGCACATGAAATCGACCCGACCTATTTTGACCCGCTGGCCGTCGATCCGGCGCAGGCGCGTGACGTGGCGCGCTGGCGCAAGGCCGAGCGGGCGCGCCTGCTGGCGGAACGCGCCACGCTGTCGGTTTCGGCGCGACAGGACGCCGCCGAGCGGATCACACCCCGGCTGGACGATCTGATCCGCGCGCGGTTCGGGCAGATCGAGGGTCTGACGATCTCGGGCTGGTGGCCGATCAAGGCGGAACTGAACCTGCGGCACTGGCTGGCCGATCTTGTCGGCCAAGGCGCAACGGTGGCCTTGCCCGTTGTCCTGACGCCCGCCGCGCCGCTGGTGTTCCGGCCCTGGACGCCCGATTGCCACATGGTGCAGGGCTTCTGGAAGATCCCCATCCCCGCCGAAGGACCGGAGGTGATCCCGGACGTGACCCTTGCGCCGTTGGTGGGCTGGGACGCGGCGGGGTTCCGGCTGGGATATGGCGGCGGCTACTTCGACCGGACGCTGGCCGCTTTGGCACCACGCCCCTATGCCATCGGCGTCGGCTTGCAGGCAGCGCGGGTCCAGACGATCTTTCCGCAGCCGCATGACATTGCGATGGACGCGATCGTGACCGAGGCCGGTCTGCGCCACCCATGAACGCCTAGGCCGCGCCGATCAGACGCCAGAAAAACACCGCGCTCATTCCGAAACCCACTGTTGCAATCACTTTGCGGACGACGGGTTTCGGAAGCGCGCGGGCCAGTGGGGCACCGGCGTAACCGCCTGCCGTTGCTGCAAGCATCATGATGATCGCTTGCGGCCAGGCGACCAGTCCTGCCACCGCAAAGACCGCCACCGAGATGGCGGACAGAAGAAAACTCAGCCCCGACTTCAGCGCATTCATGCGATTGAGGTCGGTCATGCCCCACAGTGAGAAAAGCGCCAGCAGAACGATCCCGAGGCCCCCATTGAAGTAACCGCCGTACAGCGCGACGCCAAAAAGCCCCAAAGCCCCTTCCGACGACACGTCCCGGGCCTTTGCGGCGGCCCATTGGCGGACCCTGTCCCCGAAAAGGAACACCAGGGTGGCCCCCAAAAGAAGGAAGGGAACTACCATTGAAAACGCCTGGTTCGACGACACCAGCAAGAGCCCTGAACCCGCCAGCCCCCCCGCAAGGGTGATCGCCGCCAACCGCAACAGCCGTTTGCGATCAAATCCTGCCAGTTCGTTGCGAAAGCCCTGGGCACCGCCAAGATAGCCCGGAAAAACCGCGACCGTGCTGGTTGCATTCGCCATGACGGGGGGCATGCCGGTGAAGACAAGCGCAGGAAAGGTGAGGAATGTGCCTCCGCCTGCGACCGTATTCAGGATGCCTGCGCCAAAGGCGGCGGCGAGCAACAACGCTGTTTCCATCATGCTGTCTTTCTTGCGCTTCTTCAGAACAGGGTCATGGGCAAAGCAGGTCAGGCTGGGGGTACGGTATCAAGAACAAGCAGCGACTTTACGGAGCCATCTTCGCACAAGAGCGGAGCACGATGACCGGTTCGAATACCAATGAGCGTGGCGCCCAGCAGCGACGCGACCGGGACAGGGAGTGGACAGAACATGGGGGTCGTCGTCGGTGATCTGGCCTGTGCTAAGGTAAGCTCTTTGTATGGGGGGCTGCCATGGACGTACGGATTACAATCGAAACGACCTTCGACAACGGGGAGAAGCGCACTCATCAGCTTGACGGCATTTCTCGACCATACCGGGTGACCTGCCCAGACGGGATCGGGCTGCGCCTCGAGGATGGGAAAAGGATCCTCGAACAGATCCAGAGGGTAATCCTTTACGATCAGGTCGATGAGATCATTCGAGAAAGCCGCGTATGCCCGGATTGCGCCTCGGTTCGTGCCATTCATGACTATCGCACGCGCGATCTCGACACGCTCTTTGGGCGGGTTCGGGTCAAAGCCGCGCGCATGCGCCGCTGTTCGTGTGATGCCAGGTCAGCGGCGATGCCCGGTGGACCTATTTCTCCGCTGGCCTATTTCTTTCCAGACCGGGCTACCCCGGAGCTGCAACGGCTACATGCGGACCTTGGTTCCCGGCATACCTTTCGCGAAGCGGCGCGGCTGATGAAAAGCTTCCTCCCCTGCCATCCGCCCCATCACACCACGGTGCGTGACCGGTTGGGAAGAGTAGCCACTGGGCTCGAGAAAAGTCGAAGGGCATCAGGCGATCCCGTTGAAGCCCCGCCCAAAGGTGGTTTGACGGTTTTTCTGGACGGTGCGCATATCCGCTGTCGACCGGAGTATCAGCAGCGACACCTCGATCTTGTGGTCGGCAAGATTGAAAGTCGCAATATGTGCCGACGATTTGGCTTGGTCGCCAATGCGACGGCATCGCCAAGCAGCCGCATGCGAGAAGAGCTGTCCGACTATGGATGGAAGCCAGGCCGTCTGTTGACGGTAATCTCTGATGGCGAGCTTGCTCTCCCGAACCTCATACGGAATGCCGTGGGTGGCGACGGTCAGGTGAAACATATCCTCGACTGGTGGCACATCTCGATGCGCATTCAACATATCGAGGCCGCCGTTCAGGGTCTGGTCCAGACACCGGGGTTCACTGGAGTTCCAGTGCTGTTCCAGCGCCCCGCGAAAAGCCTCCGTTGGCGGCTTTGGCATGGCAGAGCACGGGTGGCGGAAACATATCTGAAGGCGCTGATGCATGATTGCGTCGGCCTCGGGGAAGAACCTCTGGCTGTCCGCACCGCTGCCGCTCGTGTGCAGGCCCGCTGCGAGACACTGTACACCTATCTCGCGAACAACATGGAAGCCCTTGTCGACTATGGCCGACGGTACCGTAACGGGCTGCCCATCTCGTCTTCTCGTGCCGAAGGATCAGTTGATGACATTGCCAATGCCCGCATGGGAAAGCGCAGGAGGATGCGTTGGTCGCCCAAAGGGGCTCACCGAGTAGCCGTCACAAGGGCCGCAGTTCTCGATGGTCGGCTGACCGTCGCAAACAGAAAACGCCCCGCATGACCCCCATGTTCTGTCCACTCCCCTGGGAATGTCCGACCCTGCGGGAACCTTTTTGCCTGTGCCACCTCTAATGAGCAGACCGGGACAGCACGCACGCTCGAACACCCGGTCCGACAGGAGAACCACATGTCACAGATCGTCACCACGCGCCGCGGCGCGTTCGGAAGGCTTGGCCTCATGGGTCTTGCCATGGCCGGGTCCGGCAGCCTCGTCTCGCTTGCGTCCCGCGCCGAAGCGCAGGAGATCACCGATGCCGACATCCTGCAATTCGCGCTCAACCTCGAATATTTCGAGACCGAGTTCTATCTGCGCGCCACGACCGGGCACGGGCTGGACGATGCCGATGCGGGGGCCGGCCGCGGCAAGGTCACCGGGGGGCGCAAGGTCGATTTCCAGACCGCCGCGATCCGCGAATTCGGCGAGGAGATCGCCGAGAACGAGTTGGGCCACGTCCGCTTTTATCGCGCGGCCCTGGGCGATGCGGCGGTATCGCGCCCTGCCATCGACCTTGAGGGCGGCTTTGCCGCCGTTGCCAAGGCGATCGGCCTGCCCGACTTCGATCCCTTCGCCAATGAGGTCGATTTCCTGTTGGCCGGGATGCTGATCGAGGATGCGGGCGTCACCGCCTATGCCGCCGCCGTGCCGCTGCTCCAGAACAAGGACTATGTCGCCGTTGCAGCAAGCGTGCTGGCGGTGGAATCCTATCATATGGGGATGGCGCGCTCGCAGCTTTACCAGATGGGCGAACGGGCGATCACGGCCACGAACGCGATATCGGATGCCCGCAACGCGCTGGACGGCGAAGGCGACAAGGACCAGCACCTGCGCGTGAATGGCAAGGCGAATTTCGTCCCGTCGGATGCCAACGGCATGGCCTTCCGCCGCAGCCCGCAAGAGATCCTGCGCATCGTCTATCTGTCGGGCGCACCGGGCGTCAGCAGCGGCGGCTTTTTCCCCGAGGGTCTGAACGGCGCCCTGCGCACCACCTGATCGCGCAGGCCGTGACCATGAAATCGCCGGCGGGGCACCTGTCCTGTCGGCGATTTTGCACTAAGCCAGAGGTCGGTGTAATCAGCGGTGGATTTTACCGTCTTTCGGGAACCTTTGCCCCGCCCAGGCATCCAATCGGGCAAAGAGGAGTGCGCGATGCCCCCGACAAGACAGCAGGTGACTGGAGACTTCGCCGCCATGACCGAGGCAGGGCTTGTCCACGCGGCCCGGTTGGGTCAGCCCGAGGCCTGCCGGATCATCATGCAGCGCAACAATCAGCGGCTGTTTCGGGTAGCCCGGGCCATCGTGTCGAATGACGGCGAGGCCGAGGACATCGTGCAGGAAAGCTGGATGCGCGCCTTCTCGGCACTTGACGGCTTTCGCGGCGACGCAGGCCTGACCACCTGGCTGACGCGGGTCGTGATCAACGAGGCGCGCGGCCGCCTGCGCCGCCGCCGCATTCAGGTCGATCTGGATCAGGTTGAGGCCGCGCAAGGTGACGGGAGCGTGGTGCTTTCCTTTCCGATGGGACAGCCGATGGACAACCCCGAGGTCGAAGTGGCGCGCACCCAGATCCGGCAGATGATCGAGGCCGAGATCGACCGGTTGCCCGAGGCCTTCCGTCTGGTGTTCATCCTGCGCGAGGTGCAGGACGCAACGACCTTCGAGACCGCAGAACTGCTGGGCATCCGCGAGGAAACCGTCAAGACCCGCCTGCACCGCGCGCGGCGCTTGTTGCGTGAGGCTCTGGACCAGCGGCTGTCCGACTCGATCCGCGGCAGTTTTCCCTTTCTGGGCCGGCGCTGCGAAACCATCACCCGCCGGGTGCTGGAACGGCTGGACGGGCTGCAGGCACAGGCCCCGGATGATCGGCAGGGCTGATCCACGAAAAACCGCAGATAGTCGGGAACCTTTGGCACCGGGCAACATCCAATCTTCGCAACACCCGGCACAATGCCGCATTGGGAGAAACCGATATGCTGACCTACGCCATCCTCACCTTCGCCGCCGCCGCTTTGGGCGGCCTTGTTCTTGCGTCATCCGTCCTGCGCGGCAAGCTGGCGCCCTGGGCGCTGTCGCTGGCCCATGCCGGGCTTGGAGCCGCTGGGTTGGTCCTGACGGGTCTTGCCCTGCTGCGCGCCGAGGCCGGGGGGCTGGTGCTGGCGCTGGTCGTGCTGGTGGTGGCGGCCTTGGGCGGTTTCTATCTGGCGTCGATCCATCTGCGCGGCAGCGTGGCACCGAAGGCGGTCGTGGCTATTCACGCGGGTGCTGCGGTTCTGGGCGTGGTACTGCTGGCCAGCGCCTGGGCGGCTGTGGCCTGAGCGACCGCCATGCGCATCCTTGGTCATCCCGTCCACCCGATGCTGGTGCATTTCCCGATCGCCTGCTGGTCGCTTGCCAGCCTCTGCGATGCGCTGGCGCTGAGCGGGCTTTACCCCGCGGCCTGGGACTGGTCCGCCCCCCTGCTTGCGGTTGGGCTGGCCATCGCCCTTCCGGCGATGGTCACCGGGTTTCTGGACCTCGCGCGCATCGGCAATGATGCCGCCGCCCGGCTGGCCGACAGGCACATGATCGCCATGGGCAGCGCCTTCACGCTTTATCTTGGCGCATTGGGGCTGCGGGTCGAGACATTGCAGCTTTCGGCCGAACCGGCGTTTCTGCCCGCGCTGGCAGGCTGGGCGGGGCTGGCGGTCATGGGCATCGGCGGCTGGCTCGGCGGGCAACTTGTGCACCACCATGGCATCGGCACCCGATTTGCCGGCGACGCCGCTAGCGGAGCTGCAAGGGACGGGGCGGACAGCGGGCCGGGCACCCGCGCAGATAGCTCTGGCGACGGCCTTACATGACCCGCACATAAAAGAGCGGGCGGCGTAACGCCATCATGTCAGCCAGACTTGCCTGAAATATTGCGCCGAGAAGCGCCTTGTAGCTGGCACTGCGGACTATCTTCCCGTGCACCCTCCGTCTTCCGCAATCGTCAATCACAGCGGCCTATTCGTTTTCCGATCCGGCCAGACAACCGCTGGAGTGGACAAAACATGGAGATCGTCGCCGACATGATGCCCGAGGACAAACTCACCTACATCCGCGAGATCGGCACCAAAGGCGCCGTGAATATGATCAGCGACGGTATCAACGACGCGCTCGCGCTGAAGCAGGCAAGCGTTGGTGTGGCAATGGGCTCGGGCACCGATGTGGCTTTGGAATCCGCCGATGCGGCGATCCTTCGCGACCGGGTGACTGACATCCCCGCGACGATCCGTCTGTCGCGCGCGGCAATGGCCAATATCCGGCAGAACGTGACCATCGCGCTTGGCCTGAAAGCAGTGTTCCTCGTGACCTCGGTCTTCGGTCTGACCGGACTCTGGATCGCGATCCTGGCTGACACGGGTGCTACCGTGCTGGTGACGCTGAACGCCCTGCGGCTCTTGCGGTTCAACTTGGCACGCGAGGCCTAACGCTATCAACTCGGGTTTCGCCTGATCCGAGCTAACTCTTTTGCTTGGCTAACTGACGCTGATTTTCTGTGTGGTGTTATTTACCACGCACCACATCCGATACCGCCCCTGCCCGGGTACTTCACGGATGAGGCCTCGGACTTCCATCCAGGCAAGGTTGCGCTGAACGGCGGCGCGGCTGGCCGTCGTCAGCGCTTCTGCCATCGGGGCGGACACGAGCGGCCACTCGGCCAGCACAGCGCACAAGGCCGGCGGCTTGCGGCCCGAGAGTGCGCTCATCTCGGCTTCCGCCCGTGCCGACCACGCCTCGATATCTTCGAGATGCCGCATCGCGGTCAGACCTGCAGACTGCATCCCGCCGAGCCACCGCGCCAAGCGGTCAAAGGGTGAACCTCTACCGCGCAGTCCGCCTCTACCCCGCCCATGGCCAGAAGTGCAAATACAGCCCTAGTGTCCTCGCTCGCAGTGATCCTTGCGGCTGTGACGGCCGCTTCCACCACGTCGCCATATTGCCCAAGGCCTGCGAGGCTCCAGAGGTGAAAGCACATGCAGGCGCGGGTGATTGGGTGAAGGTCGGCTCCTTGCGACATGAGGTCGAGCCATCCGCCCGCCCGCTCCGCGAAAGGTTCGGCATCATCACCCAGGTTCTCGGGGTCACGGCGGTCGAGAAAGGCGGCAAGGTCCATCTGGGGCGCGGGCCCGCCCGACAAACGTCGCGCTGCCCATCCGACACGCGCCAGCGCCCCTGTGTCGTCCTGGACGCCGGACAAGCGCAGGGAGATCCACAGCGCCAACCGGTCTGGACCGATGCGGTCGCCCACGAACCAACTCAGATCGGCCGCCTCGATCAGGGCCAGCCTGTGCCGCCAGCCTTCTGGGCTGCGCCGCAGCCGATCGTCCAGCGCGCCGAGATGGCCGGCGGCACGGGCAAGACTCGCGGCATTGCCTGCCTCTGCCTTCCGCCAGTCATCGAGAACTGTGACTTCGCGGGGTTCGGCCCGTGGCCCGGGCGGAACATCGTCGGGCTCCTCTTGCATCGGACCGGGCAGCAACCACAGGTCACCTTCTGTGAATTGAGCAATTTCAGGAATAAATCTTTCAAAATCATACTGTTGAAAGCGAATATTGCCTTCGTGGAGAGTGCGGATCTTGGCCAGTTGAATTTGGCACGGGCCGACTGCTCGCCGCTCGATCTGCCGCGACAGGCAACATTGAACCGCCCATTTTGGCAAGTCAGTCTTGCCTACCGATGCGCCGCGCGGAGACCATATCTGAAACCATTCCGACGACGCCGGTGGACTGGTCGTCGCATGCATTCGTCACACCCGAAACAGCGCGTCCGACCACCAATCTGTGGTCCCGTATCCTGGCCGGTTTTCGCCACGGCGATGGCAGAAAGTCGCCAGCAATTTTGACCTGCGAAGGCGGAAAAATTTGACCTAAGCGCGCGGACATTTCTAACAGTGAAAGCGGCGCGCCTCTCTTTCCAAGGGAACGGTGACGTCGTATCAGGGAGGAGAAACCCATGACCCACTTTACGCCTTTCGGGCGGTTCACGATTATGCGCGGGATTCTGGCAAGTCTTGCAATCGCCGCCAGTCCCGTGGCCGCACAGGCCGAGGAATTCATCAACGTCCTGACCGGCGGCACTTCGGGGGTCTATTACCCGATCGGCGTCGGTCTGGCGAAAATCTACGGCGACGGCATCCCCGGCGCGCGCACCCAGGTGCAGGCCACCAAGGCCAGCGTCGAAAACCTGAACCTGTTGCAGCAGGGCAAGGGCGAGTTTGCGATTGCCCTGGGGGATGCGGTGAAACTGGCCTGGGACGGCAATGCCGATGCGGGCTTTGCGGTGCCCCTCGACAAGCTGCGCGGCATTGCTGCGGCCTATCCGAACTATATCCAGATCGCCGCCAGTGCCGACAGCGGCATTGTCACCCTGGCCGATCTGGCCGGGCACAGCCTGTCGGTGGGCGCGGCCAAATCGGGCACCGAGTTGAACGCCCGCGCCATTCTGGCCGCCGCCGGGATGAGCTATGAGGGCCTGTCGAAGGTCGAATATCTGCCCTTCGCGGAATCGGTGGAACTGATGAAGAACCGCCAGTTGGACGCCAGCCTGCAATCGGCGGGGCTGGGTGTGGCCTCGCTGAAGGATCTGGCAACCTCGGCCCCCACCACCATCGTGGCGATTCCGGCCGAGGTGGTGGCGGCACTTGGCGCGCCCTATCTGCCGGCGGTCATTCCGGCGGGCACCTATGAGGGGCAGGCGGCGGATGTGCCGACGGCCGCCGTCGGAAACTTCTTTGTCACCCATGAAGGGGTGTCCGAGGAGACGGTTTATCAGATGACCAAGCTCTTGTTCGAAAACCTGCCCGTTTTGGAGGCCAGCCACAAGGCCGCCGCCGCGATCAAGCTGGAAAACGCCCTGAACGGCATGCCGATCCCGCTGCATCCGGGGGCCGAGCGGTATTACCGCGAGATCGGCCTGATCAAGGGCTGACCGCGTTGCACGTTGAAGGGCGGCGTCGGCTGTGACGCCGCCCTTTTCATGCCGACTTTGGGAGGAGAGGCAGATGACCCTTCACGACAATCCACATCACGACATGCCAGCGGGGGCGCCCGATCTGGGGCTGCACGATCCCTTGGCCGAAAGTTTCCCCGCCGGGGCCGAGGGGCGGACCCTGTTCTGGCTGGCGGTCGCGTTTTCGGTGTTCCAGATCGCCACGGCGGCGCATCTGCTGGACCTGCCCAGCCAGATCGTGCGCGCGGTGCATGTGGGGTTCCTGATGGCGCTTGGCTTTCCGCTGCTGGCGCTGATCCGGGGCAAGCCTGCGGCCATTCGCGGGCTGTTCTGGGCGATGGGGGTGATGGGGGCCGGGATTGCGGTCTATCAGTGGTGGGAGTTCGTGCCGCTCTTGACCCGCGCCGGAGACCCGTTGACCCGTGACATCTGGATCGGAATTCTGGCCATCGCCTTGGTCTTTGCCGCGACCTGGGTGGCGATGGGCCCTGCCCTGCCGATCATCGCCGCGCTGTTTCTGGCCTATGCGCTGTTCGGCCAATATCTGCCCAGCCCGCTGAACCATCGCGGCTATGACCTGTCACAGGTCATCGACCACATGGCCTATGGCACCGAGGGCATCTACGGCATCCCGACCTATGTCTCGTCCAGCTATATCTTCCTGTTCATCCTGTTCGGGGCCTTTCTGGAAAAGGCCGGGATGATCAAGCTGTTCACCGATGTCTCGATGGGGCTTGTCGGGCACAAACAGGGCGGGCCGGCCAAGGTGGCGGTGCTGTCCTCGGCGCTGATGGGCACCATATCGGGGTCGGGGGTGGCCAATGTGGTGACGACCGGGCAGTTCACCATTCCGCTGATGAAACGGTTTGGCTACAAATCCGCCTTCGCCGGCGGGGTCGAGGCGACGGCCAGCATGGGCGGGCAGTTGATGCCGCCGGTGATGGGGGCGGTGGCCTTCATCATGGCTGAAACCCTGGGCGTCGATTACGTCGAGATCGTCAAGGCGGCGCTGATCCCGGCGATCCTGTATTTCAGCGCGGCGTTCTGGATGGTGCATCTCGAAGCCGGGCGGCTGGGTCTTGTGGGCCTTGCGCGTGCCGATCTGCCCTCGCCCCGCGCAGCACTGCGCGAAGGCTGGCACTTGATCCTGCCCTTGGGCATTCTGGTCTGGCTGTTGTTTTCCGGCTATACGCCCTTGTTTGCGGGCACGGTCGGGCTGGCGATGACGGTGCTGCTGGTGCTGGGCGCTTCGGTGGCGCTGGGGCTGCCTGCGGGCGCGATCCGGTTGATTTTCTGGATCGGGCTGGGGCTGATCGCGGCGGCGTTCTTTCAGTTCGGCATCGGCATCGTGCTGGCCGCCGTTGCGGCGCTGGTCGCGTGGAACGCACTGTCAAAGGGCGGGCGCGAGACCTTGCTGATCTGCCGCGATGCCTTGGCAGACGGTGCGAAAACCGCCCTGCCGGTGGGCATTGCCTGCGCTCTGGTCGGCATCGTGATCGGGACCATGACGCTGACCGGGGCGGCCAACACCTTTGGCCAGTTCATCGTGGGGGTCGGCGAGAAAAGCATGATCCTGTCTCTTTTGCTGACCATGGTCACCTGCATCGTGCTGGGCATGGGGATTCCGACCATCCCGAACTACATCATCACCTCGTCCATCGCCGGGCCTGCGCTGCTGGCCCTGGGGGTGCCGTTGATCGTGTCGCATATGTTCGTGTTCTACTTCGGTATTCTGGCCGATCTGACGCCGCCTGTGGCCCTGGCCTGCTTTGCCGCAGCGCCGATTGCCCGCGAAAGCGCGCTGAAGATCAGCTTTCAGGCGATCAAGATCGCGGCGGCCGGGTTCGTCATTCCGTTCATGGCGGTCTATGCGCCGGAAATCATGCTGCAACCGGGTGGTGCGCTGTCGGCAAGCATCGGTTTCGTGCCAGCGGTGGCCTATACCGTGGCCAAGGCGGTGCTGGCGATCGGGCTGTGGGGGGCTGCGGTGATCGGCTGGACGGGCCGCCCGCTGGCGCTGTGGCAACGCGCGCTGGCGCTGGCGGCGGCGGCGGCCCTGGTGGCATCGGTGCGGATGACGGATGCGCTCGGGGCGGTCTTGCTGGTGGGGTTTGCCGCCAGCCTGTGGCGCGCCAACCGGGTTGCGGCATGACCGGTTGCATGATGGTCGGGGCCAGCGTTCTGGCCCTGACCAGCCCTGATTTCACGCTGGACTGGCAGCACTCGGTCGAGAAAACCCGCTGGCGCGAAAGCTGGACCGTGACGGCGCAAGGGTTGCGCCTGACGCAAGCCGCCGTTCAGGGGTCGGGTGCCGGGATGGAGCCGGGGCCGGACGCGCGGCTGCAAGACGGCTGGTGGGTCTGGCAGCCCGCGCTGCCGCCGCAGGGCCAACTGGTGCTGGCCACGTCGGGGGCGACAAACGGCGGCTGGCACTTGTGCAGCGGCGCAAACTGCCATGATATACCCGAACTGGGGCAGCCGGTGGTCCTGCGCCCCTGTTCGGAGGCGGAATGGCACAAGGCCTTGCGGCCGTGATCGGGGGGCGGGGCTGGCTGTTCGGGCTGGCGGCGTTTGTGGCCGCCGGTCTTGCCTTTGCCGTGGCGTGGAGCCTTGGCCTCTCCGCGCTGCACGCCGGGCTGGACCAGCAACTGGTGCTGACCGCCCGCGCGGTGGAAACCGAGATCAGCCGCTTTCGCGCCCTGCCGGATGTGGCCGGTGAAGACGCCCGCATTGCCGCCGCCCTGACCGACCCCGCCGCGCACGAAGCCGCCAGCCGCTATCTGAAACGGGTGGCCGATCATTCCGGCGCGACCGAGCTTTACCTGCTGAACGCCCAAGGCGTCACGATTGCCGCGTCGAACTGGTCCAGTCCCGGCAGTTTCGTGGGGAAGGATTACAGCTTTCGCCCCTATTTCCGCGATGCGATGGCCACCGGCACGGGGCAATTCTACGCCATCGGCGTGACCACCGGTCTGCCCGGCTATTTCCTGTCGTCGCGCATCGCCAGCGGCACTGCCCAGGGCGTCCTGGTCGTCAAGGTCGATTTGCGCCCCTTGCAGGCGACCTGGGCGGCAGCCGGGCTTGATATGGCTTTGGCGGATGGCGACGGTGTGGTGTTCCTGTCCGGCCGCCCCGACTGGATCTATCGCCCGTTGCGCCCGCTGACCGCGAAGGCGGTGGCGCGGCTGGCGCTATTGCGCACCTATGACGGGGTTGACCTGACACTGGCCGAACCCTTGCTGACCGGCGATACCATTGCCGGTGCCATGTCTCCGGCGCTGGTTCAACTGGACGAACCGGGCTGGCAATTGCTGGCCGCCGCGCCGACAGCGCCGGTTCTGGCCGGTGCATCGGGTTGGGCGGCGGGGGCTGCGTTGCTGGCGCTGGTCCTGTTGGCGATTGGCCTGGTGCTGCATCAGCGTCGGCAACTGATCGCCATCCGCCTGCGCCAGCATCACGAGCTGGAAGCCCGCGTGATCGAGCGCACCGCAGCCCTTGCCACCGAGATCGAGGCCCGCCGTCAGGCCGAGGTCGATCTGCGCGCCGCGCAAGAGGGGCTGATCCATTCGGAAAAAATGGCGGCGCTTGGCCGGATGTCCACCGCCATCGTGCATGAAATCAGCCAGCCGCTGGCCGCGATGGAGGCGACGCTGGCCGCCGCCGAGCTGTCCTTGCCCAAATCCGACCAGACCACCGCGCCACGTCTTGCCACCGTGCGCGGCCTGATCCGGCGTATGCAGCGCACCACCAAACACCTGAAAAGTTTCGGGCGCAAAGAGGCCGGAGAGCGCGTGCTTGTCGATCTTGCCCCGGTGATCGCCAGCGCGCTGGAACTGGTGACACCGCGCGCCCGGGTGGTTGGGGTAACGCCAGAGTTCCACCCGCCGCAGCCCCCCGCAACGATCTGGGCCGGGCCGGTCCGGATGGAGCAGGTCATGGTCAATTTGCTGATGAACGCGCTGGATGCGGTCGAGGGCCGCGCGGACCCGAAAATCAGCATCCACTGTGCCCCCGAAGGCGACAGGCTGCACCTGAGCGTCACCGACAATGGCTGTGGCATTGCCCCCGAAGATTTGCCGCGCATCGCCGAGCCGTTCTTCACGACCAAACCGGGCAGCGCGGGGCTGGGCCTTGGCCTGAATAGCCCGTAGATTTGTAGACGCCTTGCTTGGTAATTTTGGAAGCAAGGAGGACGAGATGTCCGGAGCTAAATTCACTGATGAGTTCAAGCGCGATGCGGTGGCCCAGGTCGAGGATCGGGGTTACCCGGTCCGTGAGGTGGCCGAGCGATTGGGGGTCAGCACCAAGTCGATCTACACTTGGCAGAAGGCCCTCATGGAGCGTCCGGATCATTTGTCGTCCTCCTGCTCCATGAGGGCCGCCAGCTTTTTTCTGGCGCGCAGCTCCAGCATGGCCTCACCATAGGCCTCCTGCAGGTCCTTCAGCTGCTTCTCGTATTGCTCGCGGATCTCCAGCGGGTTCGCCCGCAGGGCATTCTCCATCCCCCGCTTGGCGTCGTCGACCCAGCCCTCGATCTCGGACGGCGAAAGGTCATAGGCCCGACTGGCCTCTGCCACCGTCGTTTTGCCCTGAATGATCTCGACGACCAGCGCAGTCTTACGCTTCGCCGTCCACCGTTTGATGCTGTCGTCCATCGTCACACTCATCGCTACCTTCTCCTTTGTAGCATGAGCAGATTTTCACTGGGTCGATCCAGGCCGTTCGCCGACTTCTGCTCGACCATACGTCGATCCGCCCCGACGAGCTTGACGGCCTCTGCCTTGGCCCCAGCCAGCTCTCAGCCCTGCGCTTGCGGCAGCGGACCCGACCTCGAGATGAAGGGACATCGACTGCGCAGTCCTGTTGGCTGCAATTTTGTCCCACCTGCTTGCGGGAAGACGAGCTGCCCTACTTCCGGCGCAGCTGGACTCTTGCAACCCGCGTGTCCTGCTTTCGCCATGGCTGCCGGTTGCGCGACCGCTGCCCGTCTTGTGGGCAAGGCCTTGCGCCATTTCGCCAGGCTCGCCTCGTGCCACAACAGTACTGCGCCTTCTGCGACGCCCCTCTCGCAAAACCGACTGGCCCGGCAAGGACACGCGCCCGGCGCCTCGAGCGGCTGATCGACGATCTGCTGCGCCTTGATTCCGCTGGGCGCGCGCAGGACGACCGGAAGTCTCTCGCCATGCAGCTTATGAAACACCCAGTGCCCGTCGGAACGGCGACATCAACGATCCCGTTCTTGTCGCATCGGGTTAGCTACGATTTCTTCCGGCGGCTGTCAGAGCGGCAGATCGAGGTAAGGGATCCCACGGAACGCGGCCCGCTGACCTTCTGGCTCGGACTGGCCCGCGCCTCCGAAAACCACAAGGGGTTGGTCAGGACGCTCAGAGATCGGCTTGGCGAAACTGCCGGGCCGGTGCCGGCCTCCTCCTCCAGAGCGCCTGATCTGGCCGCTTTGCTGGAAGCAAAGTCGCGCCTCTTGCTAAAACAGAAAAAGAAACCCTTACAGTCGGTCAGGGAAGATTGAGATCACTTCACCACCGTCTTCGCGCTCTCGCCAGCGAACGCCATAGACAAAGCCAGAGCGTCCATAAATCGCCTGCGTCACCAGGATGAACCGCTCGTCGCCGGTTGCCATGATCAGCTCGAAATCTACGGACTGCTCGGGTGGGCTTTTCCCATCAAGCAGAGACAAACGGCATCTTTCCTGATCCGTGCAGGTGATTTCGCCACCAGAGAAGAAGACCAACGTCTGTGACCAGTCTTCATCCTCAGCTGCAAGCCTTTCAGCATTTGCCATAATTCCTTGGATCAGCTCCGTCGTTATCTCGGCGCCAAGCCCAGAGGCCGATACTTGCGCGGCGGGGTCAGTTTGCGCAATCGCCCAGCACCAAACACGGATCGACTGGATAATGGTCGACGTGTCGCGCAGCGGATCGCGTGGCTTTCCTGCGTCCAACGGCCCTTCGACGATTGCCGGGCAGCCTGAGAAGCCAGTTACGAACAGCTGCATGTCCGCATTCAACTGATCCTGAATCTCCGACACCGAGCGAAGACTTTGGTATCGATGCTCGGATGTGGGGAAAAAATGCGCACCTATGCGCACGGTCCCGGTCTCCGCCAGGGCAAACGACGTCAAGCAGGCGGCGGCAGCAAAGGTGCCAATCAACCAGTCACGGTTCTTCCGCCGCATCGATAAATAGATCGAAGACATACTGGTTTCTCGCCTCACTTGGCCCGTTCCGATTCGACTGCTCTGCTGCTTCCTCCCAATCCCCGTCCAAGATAGCTTGCCGCAGCATCCTGAACTGCGCCAGTCCCCTCGGACCAAGATTGTAAATCATGTCCCATAGCGCAATCTGCGCCGACAGGGGCAGGTTTCCGAAACCCGGATACTGTCGGAGCAAGGCTTCAAAATCCTGCCGTACGTGATTTTGTACGAGTTCATCAATGTCGGCCTGCAGCAGGTAGAGGGAAGTGAACTGTTCATAGAACGCCGCGCCGCGCGTCTGCGAAGCCTCCATCCCGGCGATCAGATCATATTCCGCACGGATGTCACTATCAGATGCAAGTGCATCCGTTGCGCGCACACGAAACGGCAGCGCTGAAGCGCTTGCCGAATCCGGCAGCAACTTGCCCTTTCCAACAGTCACAAATCCGCGCGTGTCCAAGTACATATGGTCGACATTGCCTTCCCACTCCTCAATGTCTGCCACGAACCCTTCGACGGACGGTTGAACACGCGCCCAATAGCCTTCGATGCCCAATGCCCGAGCATAACACCTGCATCCGAAATCCTCCGTCGGATGACCACCTTCGGGTGGTGTGTCCCATCGGAAGATCATGTCATCCCGCTCAGCATGACCCTCACGAACGCGACTGTCCTGTCGTGTTGACCAGACATAGAATTCGATCTGCATTGCCAATTGCTGGGCTTGGTTCAGAAATCCTGACAGTACCGCCAGAGCCCGCTGCTCCCCGTCGGCGCTGGCTATATCAAGACCCTCGCTTTCGATGGCCGCCTGAACCGTCAGCAGCCCATCAGCACGCAGCGATTCAATGTCGAGGTCGGACAGACCAGCCGACGAAAACTCGAATGGCTTGGTCTTCAGGATCGCCTGCGCCGTTGCTCCGAAAGTCTGGCTCCACACTTCATCCAGCCATTGCCGGACGACGTCCTGCTGGGAAGGACCATCCTGCTTCAGTTCCAGAACAGGGCTGCTGGCAAGGTTCAGAACGAACGTCTTCGTTCCGCCAAACCTGATGAAGCTCTCAAAGCATGTCCGGCACATGGTACCCCCTTTTGCTCCAAGAAGCCCAAAAATTGTTACAGAAGGTGAAAGGCGGCGTGCGCTGGACAACGGCGCAAGACGACGTGGCCTGACCACAATCAAGGCACGGACAAACCCGCATCGTCCAGTTGCTCGGGGTCCGGCAGATCGCGCAGCGACTGCATCCCGAAGGTGGCAAGGAAGGTTTCCGTCGTGACAAAGGTATAGGGCGCGCCACGGCGGGGTTCGCGGGGGCCGGTACCGATAAGGTCGCGCTCGGCCAGGCGGCCGATCAGATCGCGGCTGATCTCTTTGCCGAAGATATCCTTCAACCCGTCCCGGCTGATCGGCTGGTGAAACGCAATCGCCGCCAGCACGGCCAGATCGAACTCCGCCAGGTTCAGGGCCTGCCCCCCCAAATCCGCCGCCGCCCGGATCGCCGGGGCAAAGGCGGGCCTCGTGCGCAGCATCCATCCCGCGCCCGCCTGTGCCACCTCATAGGGTCGGCCTTCCAGATCGACGGCGAGATCCTCGATCAACAGATCGACCGAGGCCCCCTGCCCCACGACCCGCGCCAGATCATCCCGCGCCACAGGGGTCGCACTGGCAAACAGCACCGCCTCGATCCGGCGCATCCATTCCCGCCAGCGCAGCTCGGGGGGAAGAGCGGCCAGTTCGCGGTCAAGTTCTGTGTCATCGCGCCGCCCCATGCTCAGACCCCGTACAGGCGAAACGTGTCCCGCCCGGTCAGTTCGCGCACGGCGCCAAGCGCAACCAATCGGTCGCAGAGCCGTCGCGCGGCCCGATCCGACATGAAGGTCAAGGCTGCAGGCGCCAGCGCGTCGCGCGACAGGAACTGATCGACCGCCCGGCCCGCCGCCTTGGCCCGCAGTTTCGGGGCCACTGCCTGCAGACGGGCCGCCGCCCGCGCTAGGTCGCCAGCCAAAGTCAGCGCCTGCCCGACGGCAGGGACAACGGCGCGGTGACAGGCCAGCCGCAGGTCATCGCCCCGCAGGCGCAGATCGCGGGGCTTGAGCGTCAGCGCCAGAAGCGGAAGCACATGCGTTGCCTCCAACGATCTTGCCAACGCCGCATCGGCCAGGATCAGGGCGGCGACCTCCATCCGCGGATGATCGGTTAAAACCGCCTCGACGACCTGCGCCGCGCGGTCCACCGGTGTCGGTCCGGTGGCATCGAGGCAAAGGGCGATCCGCTCTGCCCCTATCCCTTCCAACGCATTGACCAAATGCGCAACCGAAACCGGCCGCGCCGCCGCGCGTGACCACTGCCGTGCGATTCGCCCCGCCGGGCCGGGGTCGTCGCCCGGTCCCGTCAGGTGCAACGCATCGCGTAAAGCGCGCCCGCCTTCCCTTCGCCCCGCCATCGCAGCGCAGTTCTCGGCCGCCGCCAGGGCCAGACGATCGCGCCACAGCGCCAGAGGCACATCCCCCGACGCCATTGCCTGACCCAAATGCGCCAGCGCGGCCCCGGAGCGGAAAGTCGCCGCCTCCGGCGTCTCGGACGGCGCAGAGACGATCCAGCCCGGCAGCGGGGGCAGCATCGGCAAGGTTTCCAAAGGCTCGGTGCGCGGTTTTCCCATGCCGGCAGCCTATATTGTGACGGCGCTTTCAACCAGAGAAATACACCAATAGCGCCGCAGCTTTTTCAGCGCCATTGTGTCCAATAAGATTGCATTATCGGACGTGCCGGGAGTATGCTCGACGGTATGACCGAAACACACGAGAACTCGCCTTCAGAACTCCCGGAAGATCCCGATCGCCATGAAGGGGACGACAGCGCTGATACGGAGCGCGACACGATCGCCCTGCCCTCCCAAGTCGCCGGTTCAGGCACGCTCGACCGCCTGGTCGAAACCGCACGAGACTATGCGCGTCAGGCGGCGTCGGAGAACACGCTGAAGGCCTATGCCAAGGACTGGGCCCACTTCGCCCGCTGGTGCCGGATGCGCGGCGCGGACCTTCTCCCCTCGTCGCCCCAGCTGATCGGGCTCTACATCGCCGATCTGGCAGCGCCGAGCGGCAAGGCCCCTGCCCTCTCGGCCTCCTCTATAGAACGGCGGCTGTCTGGCCTGACCTGGGGCTATGCGCAGCGCGGAGAGCGGCTCGACCGCAAAGATCGGCACATTGCCAGCGTCCTGGCTGGCATCCGCCGCAAGCACGCACGGCCACCAGCACAGAAAGAGGCCATTCTGCCGGAAGACCTGCGCGACATGCTGGCAACCCTCCCCCACGATTTGCGCGGCCTGCGCGACCGGGCGATCCTGCTGATCGGCTTTGCTGGTGGCCTGCGTCGGTCCGAAATTGTCAGCCTCGACCACGGCAAGGATGACACGCCTGACTCCGGCGGCTGGGTCGAGATCTTGGAGGACGGCGTGCTCCTCACCCTGCGCGGCAAGACCGGTTGGCGCGAGGTCGAAATCGCCCGCGGCTCATCAGATCAGACCTGCCCGGTCCATGCCCTGACGCAGTGGCTGCATTACGCCCGCATCGACTTCGGTCCGATCTTCGTGACGGTCAGCCGCAACGGGTTGAAGGCCACCGGAGCGCGGCTCTCCGACAAACACGTGGCCCGACTGATCAAGCAGACCGTCGAAGAAGCCGGCCTGCGGCCCGAACTGTCCAAGGCAGAGCGGCTGGCGCTGTACTCCGGCCATTCTCTACGCGCCGGTCTCGCCAGCAGCGCCGAGGTCGATGAGCGCTATGTTCAGAAGCAGCTTGGCCACGCCTCGGCCGAAATGACCCGGCGCTATCAGCGCCGCCGGGACAGATTCCGCGTGAACTTGACCAAGGCCGCAGGGTTGTGAGCCCCCCTGCCCTATCGAATCTGTAGTGTGTCTAGAACGGGTTCTCGACCGCAGCCCCGGTCGGCGCGAAGTCACTGACGTTCCCAGTCACGACGATAGCGCCATGGCGTAGCGCTGATGCCGCGATCATCAGATCAGCGCCGTTATGGCCGATCTCGGCTGACAGCCGTCCCCAGATGCGCGCATCCTCGGCCTCAAAAGCGAGAAGACGGTCCGAAAACAATAAGACGGTCCTATCAAGCCAGTTGCGAAGGTCGTTTGCAAACGCGGGGTCTCGTATCTCCTGCTGCCGAATGCCGCGCTCGACTTCGCCCAAGGTGATGACACTCAGGAAAAGGTCCTGTTCAGCCTTTCCGCGCAGCCATGCTGCCACTTGGGGCGCGCGGTCTGGACGACGCACGGCTGAGATGACGTTGGTGTCGAGAATGTACATCAGAAGTTTACGTCACGCGGGACGGCCGCGGCGCGCGGGACGTCCCCGCCGGGAAAGGCCATCAGATGCTCTGCAAAGCTCTCGCGCGCCCTTACGGCACCTTCAACCAGCCTGCGATACTCATCCGCAGACAGGATGACCACTGCAGGCTTGCCACGTCGCGTGACCGCTTGCGGCGTTCCCGCCAACGCCGCATCGACGACTGCGCTGAACTTGTTTTTTGCATCCTGAACAGTCCACATGGCATATCACCTAGCTAGCTATCTGGCTAGATAAATGGCGCCTTAGCTTGAACATGTCAAGGCGCACCCATGTCGCAAGCTTCAGATGGCTAAGTTCGGATGAGAAAGCTGATCCGCCGCCACTGCCTTCGCCAATCGGTCGTTTAGTCATGACATCCGCAATTGTAAAAAGTGCCCCCTGCCCCGTGCCACTCATCGGCTATGCCCGCGTATCGACCGAGGATCAGACCCCCCTGCCCCAGTCGCAGGCCCTGAAATCTGCAGGCTGCGCGGAGATCCATGAGGAGCAGGCTTCTGGCGGCAATCGTGCGCGGCCGGTGCTGGCGGGCGTGCTGGAACGCGTCGCCAAAGGCGACACGCTGGTGGTCGTCCGGATCGACCGGCTGGCGCGGTCGCTGTCGCATCTGCTGGAGGTGATCGAGCGGCTGGAGGCAAAGGGCGCGTTCTTCCGCTCGATCGAGGACCCGATCGACACCGCATCCCCGCAGGGCAAGTTCACGCTGCAAGTGCTGGGCGCCGCGGCCGAGTTCGAGCGTGCGTTGATCCGGGAGCGCACAAAGGCCGGGCTTGCAAGCGCGCGAACCAAAGGCCGTGTTGGCGGGAACCCTGGACTGCGCGCCAAAGACCCTGCCGCTCTGCGAAAGGTGCGGCTGGCACGGCAGGATGGCTACATAGAGCGCTTGAACGAGACGGCACAAGACTGGGTGCCCCATGTACGCCGGTTGCGCCCCGACTTGGCCTGGGAGGACGTGTTGCGCATCATCAACGGCCCCCTGCCGGAAGCGCGGCGATGGACGCATAGCCGCCTGTTGCGCGCGGTGAACGCCTATGTCCGCGATGGCTTCCTGCCTGAAACGGTCTTGGCCCGCTCCGGGCGCCGCGAAACGGGCGACCGCCTGCCCGCGATCGTTGCCGCCATCAAGGGCGCAGCTCCCGACATCACGCTTCAGGCGATCTGCAATCGGCTGGAAGCAATGCGGGAGCGCACGCCCCGCGGGCGGACAAGCTGGCAACCGTCGTCAGTGAAGTTGCTGCTCGAGCGCGCCGAGAAGTTGGGGCTGCTTTCAACACTCAGGTGATCTGGGAGACCTTTCGAACCGCCGATCCGAGACTGTCCACGACGCCATGAACTCTGAGATGGCGGTTCTGATACGGCGAGCGATGGTGAATAACTTGACCGCTCACTTACACAATCTTTTGTGGATCACAGGACACGCGCACCCGGTTGACGCTCGGTAGCGCTGTGCATAACTTTTTCCACCACATCTAGATTCTTCTTGATGGACTCACTCGTTCATGTCATTTCGGTTCTGACGACAAAGCGCGTCAGATCGGCTTAATGCCGTCAAAATCAGAAAGAGCCCTGATAAGGGCCTGAGGGCAGTGAATGACTGAACGAGGCATGAAACTCAATCGCGGGGTCGGCACAGCCGACATCGGTGCATTTGCGGACAGCCTGGCAGAGTCGCTAAACCGGCAGATGCGGGCTGCCTTTCAGCCGGAGGAGCGCAAATCTCTGCGGCGATTCAGCTCCACGGAGGTCGCTGAACTGCTGCGTGTTAGCCCGTCGAACCTGCGCAACCGCCATAAGGATGGGAGCTTCCCCGAGGTCTTCACGGACGGACGTGGCCACCGTTACTACTCTGCTGAAGAAATCGACACCCTACGCGACATCCTTGCACGGACAGGAAAGAATGCTGACGCGTATTTGCCGGGCCGCCGGGACGGTGATCGGCTGCAAGTCATCTCAGTCGTCAATTTCAAAGGCGGCAGTTCAAAGACCACAGCCACGATCCATCTTGCACAGAGGTTCGCCCTTCGTGGATATCGGGTACTGGCTCTGGATTTTGACCCGCAGGCCAGCCTGACCACCTTTTTCGGCATCCGACCGGAGCTGGAGTTTGCCGAAAGCGGTACTGTGTACGACGCCCTGCGCTACGAGAACAAAGTTCCGCTCCCATCGGTCATTCAGAAGACCTATTTCCACAACCTCGACATGGTGCCCGCTGGCTTGCTCCTGTCCGAGTATGAAACTGAGACGGCGAATGCCCTAGCGCGCCGCGTTCAGCCTATTTTTGCAGAAAGGCTGGCACTGGCGCTAGACGAAGTTGCCGCAGATTATGACCTGGTGCTGATCGACTGCCCGCCGCAGCTTGGCTTCCTGACCCTGACAGCGCTTGCGGCCTCGACGGGCCTTTTGGTGACTGTGGTCCCGGGGATGCTCGATATCGCCTCAATGAGCCAGTTCCTGAAACTTGCCTCTGAGACCGTGCAGACGGTCGAAGAGGCGATCGGTCGAAAGGTGGCTTGGGATTTCGTCAAGTTCCTGATCACTCGCTACGAACCCTCCGATGGTCCACAGACGCAAATGGCAGGGTATCTGCGTTCGATCCTGGCGGGCCAGGTCATGACGGAACCTATGCTGAAGTCCACGGCAATTTCGGACGCCGGAATGACGCAGCAGACGATCTATGAAGTCGATCCAAGCCAGTTGATCCGCAAGACGATCGATCGAGCCCTAAGCAGCGTGAACAACGTCGCGGATGAGCTTGAACAGACGATTCAAATGGCATGGGGTCGACGCTGATGGGCCGAAACATCTTCAACCAACCTGCTGTGGACGTGCCCCCCTCCCCTGCCCCGGCGAAACCGACAAAACTTGGCGGTTCCGTCGGCGGGCTGAGGGAATCCCTTCGAGAGATCACTGCCAACTCCATTCGAGATATTGACCCTGAGCAAATCGAGGTCGATGGCTTGCGGGACCGACTGGCCTTCGATGATGATGGCATCGACTTGCTAACCGAGAGCATCCGCAAGCATGGCCAGCAAGTTCCGATTATGGTTCGGCCCTCTGACCAACCGGATCGCTACCGCGTCGTCTACGGGCGCAGGCGACTTGCAGCGATCAGAAAAATTGGCGGACCGGTTAAGGCAATCGTCCGCACCTTGGACGACGACGCCTCGCTGATCGCCCAAGGACAAGAGAACAACCTCCGCCTCGATCCGTCATTTATTGAGAAAGCTCTATTCATCAAAGAGATGCAGGAAGCTGGGTATAAGCCAGGCGTCATTCAGGACGCACTTGGATTGACCAGGCAGGGCATCTCCAATCACCGGGTGGTGATCGAACAACTCCCCGACGAGCTGATCAGACTGATCGGCCCGGCTCATGGCACCGGACGGCGCCAGTGGGGTGATCTTGCAGCCTTAGCCTCGAAAGTGTCCCTCACCGAGGTTGCGCGAACCGCCTTGGCCGCCCGGCCCCAAGACGCTACCGGCATCGACAGATTCCAGGCTGTGTACAATGCCTGTCAGCGGGCTGCGAAGAGTTCAACAAACCTCTCAGCCCAGGGGCGCAGTTCCACGGTGAAGGACGAGGGTGGCAACATTGTTGCGACCCTCTCCGTCGACGCCAAGTCCATCGGGATTAAAGTCACCCGCAAGGACAATCCAGAATTCGGCCTTTGGCTGGAGGAACGTGCCGAAGCAGCGCTTCGTGACCTCTTCCAGAAATGGCGGGATGAGCGAAGGCAGGAAGACTGATCCCTGCCCTTAAACATGTAACGCGAGCAGAAGGAGAGTAGCGAAGGCCAAAAAGAAAAGAGCCCCCCAAGGTTTCCCTCGGAGAGCCCATCATCGATTTGCACCTATGATGTAGCAATCTCCCACATACCGGTCAAGAGTCACCGATTCGGTGGACATGATTTTTGTTGCCTTTTGCGCGAGAAATCGTGGGAGGGGCCGGGAAAGCTATGGGCCGACGTGGCCGTCGTTCAAGAAAGCATGGTATTCACTCAGGTTTCCGAAAGGTCCTCCGGCGCCAGACAGCGCGACCGGCATGAGAATTGTACGCCTCCCGACATCTGGGCGGTCTTTCGAGCTCTGCGCGACGCACGGAGTGCATTCGGATTAAAGCCGGGGCACATCCAGACCTTGCAAGCCCTCCTCAGCTTCCTCCGGCCAGGCCAAGGTGACACTGTGTTCGCTTCCAACCTGGAAATTTGCCGACGGATCGGAGGCGTAGACGAGCGGACTCTCCGTCGCCATATCGACCGTTTCGTAGACCTCGGAATGATCGCGCGCCATGACAGTCCAAACCGCAAGCGTTATCGCGTCAGCTCGCGTGATGGTCAGGTCATTAGCTTTGGCCTTTCGCTTTCGCCACTGTTGAAGCGAGCCGGTGAATTCCTCCGTGCTGCCGCAGAACAAGAAGAGACCCGCCGCGATCAGGTCTTCCTGCGGAAACAAATTCTCGTAGGTCTGGCTCATATCGACAGTATCGAACCTGGAAGCGCTTTTTCAGAAACTGCTCGCAGAACGATGCGGCGCAAGCTGGTAGTCGCCGAATATCGTTGCCTTCTGGATCAGGTCACGAACCATCTTAGCCAAATGTCCACCGTGGTGGACGTTATGATTACAACAAAACTGCCCGCCAATGACGGTCAAATTGTCCGTCACCTTTCTAAGTCTATAAAAAAACAAAAAGAATCTGAATGCGCTGAGAACGATCTGCTACCCACCGTCCCAACGCTGGCAACTGTCTGCCGAGAAGCCACGGCGTTCGCTCCAGCTGCGCTCCGAACGTGGGACGACATCGAAAGACATGCACAGAACCTCGCTCCGATGATGGGCATTCAACCGGGCACCTTCCATGAAGCCAGCAAGCGAGTGGGTTCCAAGAGAACAGCAACTGCTATTTTCATCCTTTTGCAGCTTGGAACGCGAGTTCGAAACTACGCCGCCTATTTCCACAGCATCACGCTTGGAAAGAGGGCCGATAGCTTCAGACCATTAGCGATTCTGGCCACACTGTCAGTCTCGACATCCGTGCCTGTGTGATGTCCACCGCGGTGGACGTGGCAACCGCGACCAAGTGTATCCCTAATTTTGGCCGCCACGTTACCCCAGTGCGAACATAACGCGCAGATCAAAGGCAACTATGTTTTGCCTAAGATCGCGTAACATCCGTCGAGACGACGGAAAGTGAGAGGAGTGATGGTGAAGGGTGACGGTGAGTGAGATCGGGAGAGTGGCTTCCGACGCCCGTCGTGGAGAATGTCTGATGGCGCAAGCTGCCCAGAAAATCACCCTGTCCCCCTCGCGGGACATCCCCTTCGACAAGCTGGTGCTGAGCCAGTCCAACGTCCGACGCATCAAGGCAGGAGTCTCGGTTGAAGAGTTGGCCGAGGACATCGCCCGCCGCGGGCTCCTGCAGGGCTTGAACGTCCGGCCCGTGCTCGATGCCGATGGCGTCGAGACCGGCAAGTTCGAGATCCCGGCCGGTGGTCGCCGTTTCCAGGCGCTGTCACTGCTGGTGAAGCAGAAGCGACTCGCGAAGACCGCGCCGATCCCCTGCATCGTGCGGGATGCCGCGTCGGAGATTCTCGCCGAGGACGACTCGCTGGCGGAGAACATGCAGCGCGTCGCCCTGCACCCGCTCGACCAGTTCCGCGCATTCCAGGCCCTGCGCGAGAAGGGTCAGGGCGAGGAAGCGATCGCGGCGGCCTTCTTCGTTACGCCGCAGATCGTCAAGCAGCGCCTGAAGCTCGCCTCCGTGGCCCCTGCCCTGCTCGAGGTCTATGCCGAGGACGGCATGACGCTCGAGCAACTGATGGCGTTCACGGTGAACCCGGACCATGCGCGTCAGGTGCAGGTTTGGGATGCGGTGAAAAACTCCTGGAACAAAGAGCCCTATGCGATCCGGCGCATGTTGACGGAAACCTCTGTGCGGGCCTCCGATCGGCGCGCGGTCTTCGTGGGTGTCGATGCCTATGAGGCGGCGGGCGGTGTCGTCCTGCGCGATCTCTTCCAGGGCGATGACGGCGGCTGGCTCGAGGACCCTGCCCTGCTCGACCGGCTGGTCGCCGAGAAGCTTCAGGCTGAGGCCGAAGCGCTCGTTTCCGAAGGCTGGAAGTGGATCGAGGTCGCGTCCGACCTGCCCTATGGCTACAGCCACGGTCTCCGGCGTCTGGCCGGTGATCCGGCACCGATGACCGACGGGGAAAGCGTGGCCCACGCTTCGCTCCTCGCCGAGTATCGTGCGTTGGAAGAGGAATACTCCGGTCAGGACGAATACCCCGAAGAGATTGATGTGCGGCTCGGTCAACTCGAGATGGCGATGGAAGCGTTCGAACTGCGGCCGCTGATCTACGATCAGGCCGAGGTTGCACGCGCGGGCGTCTTCGTCACGCTGGATCGGGATGGCAGTCTCGCGGTCTATCGCGGCTATGTCCGGCCCGAAGATGAGCCGCGCGAGGAGACCGCGGTCCAAGATGGTGATGGCGCGGATTCTATGGGGCAGGGGGGTGATGTCGGTGTTTCCAGCTGGAAACCATCGGCGACCTCCGCCGGGGGCACCGTCATCACTTCGGGTGGTCAGCCGATTGGTGCCGATCCGACCGAAGATGAGGACGACGGCGCGCTGAAGCCGCTGCCCGAGCGGCTGGTCATGGAACTGACTGCCCACCGGACCCTCGCGCTACGCGAGGCCATCGGGCGTTCGCCGGACGTAGCGCTGACGCTTCTGCTCCTGAAGCTGGTGACGGATACCTTCCGCACCTCCTCAGCCTCGGGCAGCTGTCTCGAAGCCTCCGTGCGTCATGTCTACATGTCGGCGCAGGCGCCCGATCTGAAGGACTGTGTCGTGGCTAAGCTGGTCGATGAGCGTCACGCAGCCTGGGAAGCCGATCTGCCTCTTGGCGATGATGCAGCGCTCTGGGACTATCTGTCCGTTCTCGATCAGGGCAGCCGTTTGGCGCTGCTGGCGCATTGCCTCAGCTTCGGGATCAACGCGCTCCATGAGAAGGTGAACCCCTACGGTGCGGGCATCTCCGCCAGCGGCCTGACCCGCCGCATGTCGCATGCCGATCTCTTGGCTCGCGCTGTGGATCTCGACATGGTCGAGGCGGGATGGGAACCCACGCTGGATGGCTATCTCAACCGTGTGCCCAAGACCCGGATCCTCGAGGCAGTGCGCGAAGCGAAAGGGGAGGGGACCGCGCAGCTTCTCGACCATCTGAAGAAGGGCGAAATGGCCACCGAGGCCGAGCGGCTCCTCAAGGGCTGCGGCTGGTTGCCCGAGGTTCTGCGCCGCGCGGACTTGGTCGCGTCCGATGATGCGACTGCGACAGAAGGGCAGGGGGCTTCGGTCCAAGATGCCGCTGAACTGGTCGCTGAAATGCCTGACAATGGCGAAACCATCGATCTTCCAGCCTTCCTGATGGCCGACATGTCGGTCCACAGCGCACCGATGATGGCTGCAGAGTGATCTAAGCCACCGAGGGCGGGGAAACCCGCCCTCATTCACCACTAAACACAACATTATCAATAGGATGAATGCGAATGCTCGCATTCGGGATGAGGAAACATGTCTGCATCAAGCATTATCGAGACCGCGCCATTGGGCGCGCTTATTCGCTACTCCGACGGCAGCCCCAAACCGCCCTCGCGCTTCACCAAGAAGCTGGCAGCTTGGGAACGATCGAACGGAGTAGGCCGCCTTGTGAAGAAGGAACAGCCACGAGCGTATCCGACCTGGACGGCCCCAGCTTCCTTCACGCTGCATGAGGGGAACTTCTCCTCGGACGGGGTGATCCTCGTCACCATTATGCGCAGCCACTCGGCGGACAGCCGGTTGATCTTTGAGGTTGCCGAAGAACTGAAGCCGGGGCAGGTGCGCGTGCTTCTGGACTTCGGCGGGAATACCGAGCTGCTGCATCTGGCGGAATCCATCACGGCGGCCGAGCTCTGGATCGCGCGGGAGGGCTATCGCAACGCCCGTTTCGAAATCGTCGGTGAGGCTGTCGGCGCAGGGGCAGGGGAGGCAAACATCGCAGCTTGAGGTGCAGCAGCGATTTGGCCCGGCCATTTCAATCCTGCAGTTTGGCCGGGTCTCTATCGACAGAAGAGAGGCATTGGCATATATTGCCAATCAAACGGAGTTCTCGCATGGCTACTCGCAACGTTGTTCTGACCGAACCCCAATCAAAGCTGATCGACGATCTGGTTGCCTCGGGCCGATACCAGAACGCCTCTGAGGCATTGCGGGCCGGTTTGCGCTTGCTGGAGCGTGAAGAGGCCGAGTTCCGCGACCTGCGCGCGCGGCTGACGCGTGGTGTACTGGAAGCCAGGGAAGGCACTTTTGCGCGCGGACCCGGTGAAGAGGCAATCCGGCGGGTCTTTGCAACGGCGCAGAAGTCCGCGTCCTAATGGCCAAACCATGGGTGCTGACGCGGCAGGCAGAAGCTGCGCTGAAGGATATTGCCATCTGGACGGTCGAGACCTTCGGGCGGCGCCAAGCCGACGCCTATGCCGAAGACCTGATCGAGAAGTGCCAGGCGCTGGCCGATGGCGCCGCGCCGTCCAAGGATTGCCGCCGTCTGGTTGATCCGTCGTTGCCCGAAAACCTGCGCTATGCGCGGTCTGGCCAGCACTATGTGGTCTTTATTGCTGGCCCTGACAGGATGATCGTCGTCGACTTTCTGCATGTCAGGATGGACCTGCCTGCTCGGCTTGCCGCACTGGGCGAAGGCGATATCTCCAGCTAGCTAGGCCAGAACTCCAGCACTCGAAGCGAAGGGGCAGGGGCAGCGCGTATCGCCGCCGGAGACTTCGCAAAGCCTGACGGGCCCGCTGCTGGCGGGTCTCTCCCCTAAACACGACCTTGTCCAGCGATGCGCGGGGCACAAAGCTCCATCCCCGAAGAAGACGGCCCCGACCATAAGCATGGCAGAAAGGCGGGCGGGGTGAGCATCAGCGGGACAATTAGGCTCCTTAGCGTCAAGGCACCATCCCCCGCTTGCCAGTCCCTTCCTTGGCCCAAAGCCCGTCTTCGAGATCAAGCCACAAGGGCTCGGACTACGGGCAAGCCCGTGCCGCCGGGTGGATTCGGGCAAGCCGAACGCACCCGGTGATGTCAGCCCGTCTTTGGGCCTGCGGGTTCCTGTCAGCGCGGGGGATGGTCCCTCGCCTCCCAGCAGGAGCCCAAACAGATGTCCCGCAAAGATGCACACGCCTTCGCCGCCTCCCTCGCCGCCACGCTCATGGTTTCGATCGTCGTCTTCCAGGCAGGGGATGGATCCTATGGCGCCGTCCCCGCCGACGAAATCGACGGCGACGAGGTCATGATCGTCTCGGAGTATGACCCGTTCCAGATTATGGCCCGCTGAGGGCCATGACGCCTGCAAGCCCTCGCCGCGCCGAGCTTTTCGCTCGGCGCTACGCACTTGGAGGTGCGCATAATCAGAGGCTTTTCAAGAA
>Ga0209053_1000163_pt1 | contig 69376 bp, 62 predicted proteins | sample EBPBio152010_DNA_FD_185864 | JGI IMG/M metagenome (GOLD analysis project Ga0209053, IMG submission 185864) | Wastewater treatment Type I Accumulibacter community from EBPR Bioreactor in Madison, WI, USA - Reactor 1_7/15/2010_ DNA (SPAdes)... | ecosystem: Engineered > Bioreactor > EBPR >... | reverse complement strand
GTCCACGGCCGGGACGCTCGTTCTCGCCGCCGAGACCACGACGGCGACGTTCGACGGCACGTGGCACGACGACGCCGTCGCCACCGAGGTGGACGTCTTCCCGGTGGACGCCGAGCCGCCCCCCGGCCTCCCGACGACGCTCACGCTGGAGGCGCCGTACCCCAACCCGACGGGCGGGCGCGCGTCCGTGCGCCTCGGCCTGCCGGCCGCCGCCGACGCCACGATCACCGTCTTCGATCTGCTCGGGAGAACGATCGCCGAAGCGCGTGCTCCCGACACCGCCGCCGGCTGGCACGTGCTCCCACTGCCGACCGACGCCCTCGCGAGCGGCGTCTACGTGCTGCGCCTCGTCGCCGGTGAACAGGTGCGCACGCAGCGCCTGACCGTCGTCCGATGACCTCTCCCACGCCGGGAGCACGGGGCGTCGTGCTCCCGGCGGACCGTCGTCACGGCGTGAGGTAGCCGACGATGCGGGCGCGCGGCGCCCCGTCGCCGCCGGTGCCGACGACGGCCTCGCGTGTGGCGCCCGGCGGGACGTACGGGATCTCCGCCTCGCCGCACGTCGCGCCCCGGCACACCTCCACGCGCACCGCCTCGGCGACGGCGCCGCCGGCGTTGCGGACCTCCACGGGCACGAACGCCCTCTCCGGCGCGCCGGCGACGACCGTCAGGCGCGGCCCGCCCTCGGGCCGGCGAGCCCACTCGGCCACGAGCAACGCCACGAGCCCGACGAGCAGCACGAGGCCAACGCCGAAGACGACGTTCTCGACGACGCTGCGCGGATGGCGAGGCGCGCTCACGGCGTGTCGTCGTCCGGCGAGAGAAGGAGCAAGCGCCCGGCCGACGCGCCGATCATCGCCGGGAACGCCAGCACGGCCACGAGGCGCGGCACCGTGGCGAGGTCGTCGGCCTGCCCGAACGCCCACAGCAGCACCACCGACGCGACGACGGCGACGCCGTACGTGACGACCGTCCCGCGCAGCGGTCCGACGCCGAGCGCGGCCACGCGCCGCGCGCCGCGAAACGCGCTGAAGTAGAGCAGCCCCGCGCCGACGGCCAGCGACACCGCGACCATGCCGACGAGCGCCGGCGGCGTCATCTCGAACGCCAGCAGGCGCACCTCCTCGGTCGGCGCCACGTTGGCCGCGACGAGCACGGCCCCGCAGAGGGCGACGACCAGCTCGCGCCCGCCAGCCTCGTCACCGGCGGCGTCACCGGCGGCGTCACCGGCGGCGTCACCGGCGGCGTCACCGGCGGCGTCACCGGCGGCGTCACCGGCGGCATCGCCCTCGTCGCCGGGTGACTCGCCGAGTTGGGCGGTCCCGACCGACACGCCGACGGCGGCGAGCAGCCCCTGCACCGTCACCAGCCCGACCGTCTCGAACGACAGCAGGTCGTCTGGCAGGCGCCCGAGGAGCGCCATCAGGCCGGCGGCGAGCAGCAGCCCGAGGCCGAGCTCCTCGACCGACTCCAGCAGGTCGGTGCCCAGCGTGTGCTCGGCGCGGATGCCGGCGACGGAGTTGTAGCCGACGAGCAGCGCGACGGTCCCGGCCACGAGCGCGAGCAGCCGCGCCGGCGACGCCGCCAGACCCACCGCCCACACTTCCATCGTGTAGAACAGCGGCAGGCTGAAGAGGAGGCCGCCCCCGAGCCCGCGCGCGTACTCGCGGACGGACGCAGAGACGGGGCGCGACGGCATCGGGCGGGGGGAATGCGTCGCGCAAGCTAGTGCACACATCTCGCGCATCCCGCCGGACGAGACGCGTCGTGAGCCGATCCGGCCGCGGAATCCGGTTCTCTCCTTCGTCCCCGCCCGCTGCCCCGATGCGTCTGCTTCTCCCGCTCCTCCTGCTGCTCGCCGCGCCCGTGCTGGCGCAGCCCGCCCGCGTGATCGTCCGCCTCCACGCGCCGGCGGACGCCGCCCGCCTCGCCGCCGGGCCGGCGGCGTTCTTTGCCACGGCCGACGCCGCGAGCTGGCGCCCGATCGTGCCGCCGTCGGCGCGGCCCGACGTGCAGGCGCGGCGCGCGGCGTTCGGGCTCGACCGCACGCTCGTCGTGACGCTGCGCGAGGGCGCGCGCGCCGACGCGGCCGCAGCCGCTTTCGCCCGCCACGCCGACGTCGCGTTCGCCGAGGCCGACGGGGTCGGGCAGGCCGGCGGACGCGCCGTCGAGATCGCGACGCCGGTCGCGGCGCCGCTTCCCGATGCGGTCGCCACGCCGGGCGTGACGCCCGACGACCCCCTCTTCAGCCGGCAGTGGAGCTTCGACAACACGGGCGCCAACCTCGCGATCCCGCCGCTGCGCGCCGGCGCCGACGTGAGCGCGACCGAGGCGTGGACCGTCACGACCGGCGCGCCGGATGCGATCCTCGCCATCCTCGACTCGGGCGTGCGGCTCACGCACCCCGAGATCGCCGACCGGCTCTGGACCAACCCCGGCGAGACGCCCGGCAACGGCCTCGACGACGACGGCAACGGGTACGTCGACGACGTCAACGGCTGGGACTTCGTCAACGACGACGCGCTCCCGGCCGACGACAACGGCCACGGCGCCAACGTGACCGGCATCGCCGCCGGCACCGGCGACAACGCCCTCGGCTACGCCGGCCTCGACTGGCAGGCGCGCGTGATGACGCTCAAGATCTTCGACGCGGGCCTGTTCGGCTTCTACGTGGACTGGATCGCGGCGCTCGTCTACGCGGCCGACCACGGCGCGCGCGTCGCCAACCTGTCGGGCGGCGGGAGCGGTCCGTCGCAGGCGCTGGCCGACGCCGTCGGCTACGCGCACGCCGCCGGCGTGGTCGTCACCGCCTCGATGATGAACACCAACGACAACGTGGTCTACTACCCGGCGGCGTACGAGACGGCCATCGGCGTCGGCGCGACGAGCGGGCAGGACCAGCGCGCGGCGCCGTTCTGCTGGGGCGGCGGGAGCGTCTGGGGGCCGCACATCGACCTCGTCGCGCCGGGCGACTACATCTTCCAGATGACCCACACCTCCGACACCAACTACAACGTCTACTGGTGCGGGACGTCGATGGCGGCGCCGCACGTCGCCGGCGCGGCGTCGCTGCTGCTGGCCGTGGAGCCGACGCTGACGCCGGCGCAGGTCCGCGAGCGCCTCATGGCGACGGCCGACGACCAGGTGGGTCCGGCCAACGAGGACACGCCGGGCTTCGACGTCTACTTCGGCGCCGGGCGCCTCAACGTGGCGCGCCTGCTGGGCGCGACGGTCGCCGGCGAGGCCGCGCCGACGGCCGGCGTCTCGCTCGCCGTCGGCCCGACGCCGACGGCCGGCGACGCCGTCGCCACGCTGCGTCTGGACGCGCCGTCGGCCCGGGTCCGCGTCGAGGTGGTGGACGCGCTCGGGCGCCGCGTGGCGGTCGTGCACGACGGTCCACTCGCCGCCGGCGCGCACCGGCTGGGCGTGGCCGCCGGGCGCCTGCCGGCGGGCGTCTACCGCGTCCGCGCCGTCGCCGGCGAGACGTCGCTCGCGCACGCCCTCGTCGTCACGCGCTGACGGGCGGGGCCGGCAGCCTGACGATGCGCCCCGTCAGGCCGCCGGCGCGGCGACGTGGCTCAGGATGTGGTGCAAGAGGTCCGTCCGCGAGCACAGCGCCGGCGCCACGACGACGATCCGCGCGCCCGTCTCTTCGTTCGAGAGCAGCGCCGCGCACGGGTACCGCTCGCGGTGCGGGCCGGTCACGTGCTGGACCGTCGAGCGCGTGAACGCCAGCGGCGTGAACGTCCACGGCCTCACGACCGTCCAGTCGGTGTAGACGATGTCCACCGGCTGGTCGAGGTCCACCGGCTGGCCCTCGGTGTCGTAGACGCCCCGGCACGGGCGCTCCATGCCGAAGAGGCCGAGGCCGTGCTCCCACGCCGCGAAGAGCGGCCCGCCGCCCCAGTAGACGGCGCCGTCGTGGACCGGCGCGTCGGTCACGTCGCCGGTGCGCGGGCGGAAGTCCTGCCAGCGGCCGTCGCGCCAGAGCTTCCACCAGAACATGCCGGCGTGGCCGCCCATCTGCGCGCCGCCGTGGTAGTGCGCGGTGAGGTCCACGCGCGGGAAGCGCGGCCCGAGCAGCAGCAGGCTCCCGCCGCGGTCGAGGAAGGCGTCGAGCATGTCCGGGACGCTCTCGCCGCGCTTGGTCTGCCACGGCAGCTCGTTGCCGACGACGACGAGCAGGTCGCCGGCGCCGCCCAGCGCGCCGATCTCGTCGGCCGCGACGTGGCGCAGCCGCCCGAAGTAGCTGACCGCGTTGCGGACGAAGCCCTGGAGGATGTCCGCGAAGAGGCGCGGCTCGTCCATCAGCAGCGGGCGGGCGACGGGCACCGGCGGCGGGAGCGCGGGCATCGCGAACTCGCCGGCCCAGCCCGCGCGGTGGGCGAACGTCACGTCGATCACGTGGCGCTCGCCGGGCGCGAGGTGGAACCGCAGGTAGGTGCTCGCGCCGTCCTCCTCGCGCTCGGGCTCCATCTCGGCGCCGTCGAGGGCGACGAACTCGGCGGCCTCGCGCGGCGGGATGCGCAGCTCCAGCAGCTCGACGCGCGTGCCGTCGAGCGTGACGCGGTAGCCGTCGGGCGTCTGCTCCAGCGAGAGGTGCCCGGCGTAGAGGTCGAGGTCGGCGCGCCACGTGGCCCACGTGCGCGGGACCGCCGGCGCGAGGCGCACGTGCTGGTCGCCGGGGCGGACGTGTGTCAGGCCGACGAGGCCGTTGGCGACGGCGTCGAGCAGCGCGCCGGAGCCGGTGATGAAGGCGTGGCCGACGACGTCGTCCTGAGAGCCGTCGTCGGGGTGGACGTACTCCTCGCAGAGGCCGGGCAGCGTCGGGCGGCGGAACGTGTCGGTGATCTTCTCCAGCACGCGGAGGCCGCCCTCGGCGTCGAAGTTCTGGAAGCGGGCCTTGGCCTCGTGGGCCATCCACCAGGGCCAGACCTTGCCGTTGTGGTCGTTGTCGGCGTCGAGGTAGCGGATCGGGAGGTCGGTCGTGACCGTCCCGAAGGCGCGCCACGACCGCTCGCGGATCGTGCGCAGGACCTGGAAGCGCTCGTTGCGGCTCGCGACGCGCTCGACGACCGCGATGGCGTTGTCGGCCAGCATCAGCGTCGTGTCGGTCACGCCCCACGCGACGGCGTTGTTGAAGTAGCCGGCGTCGTTCCAGAAGTCGTCGTGCAGCGCCGTGCGGGAGCGGTCGGCGAGGTCGCGGTAGCGCTCGGCGTCGGCCGCGCGGCCGAGCTCGGCGCAGATGTGCGCCATGCGGCGCAGCGCGGCGTAGTAGAGGACGTTGGAGTAGAGTGTGCGCTGTCCCTCCGGGAGGCGGAGGAAGCGGCTGTGGTCCATCCACTCCGTCACGTCCACCACGAGGCCGTCGCCGTCGGCGTCGCGCCGGGTCCAGTGCTCGACCCACGGCTCGAAGGCGGCGACGGTGCGCGCGAGCCAGTCGCGGTCGCCAGTGTGCTTGAAGAGGCGCCAGACGAGCTTGAGCACCCACCCGAGGCTCTCGGCCGAGCCGCCCTGGCTGGTGTCGTCGGACACCTTGAGGCCGGCGGGGTCGTGCGCGGCGTAGCGCGCGGCCTCGTAGTCGGCGGTGGCGAGGGCAGCGTCGTAGAGGCCGGCGGCGATGGCGCCGGGGCCGAAACCGGAGCCGAAGTCGCGGCTCCAGACCTCGCGCCAGCGGAAGATGTCGCACACCATCTTGCCCATCTCGGGGTGGCCGGCGGGGCGCCAGTCGTAGCCGAGCTGCATGTGGGCCTTCGCGAAGTCGAGCGCGAGGTCCAGCTCCGGCGCGGGGCTCGTCAGGCGGAGGCCGCGCGCGCGGACGTCGGCCTCCCACTGCGCGGGCAGGTCGGCGGCGTCGGGCGGCGCGGCGGCGACCGCGTCGGGGTCGCCGAGGACGAACGCGGCGCGCTCGCCGGCGCGCAGGTGGACCGTGAGCGCATCGCCGCCGGCGCTCACGCGGCGCGAGGTCACGCCGCGCACCTCGGCGCGGCTCTCGCCCGCGTCGCCGGTGGCGACGAGCGCCTTGCCGTGCGACGCCACGTCGTCGGCCTCCAACGCGAGGGTCCACTCGCCGGCGCCCTCCACGGCGACGACGTAGAGCAGCGCGTCGGCCGCGCAGGCGTGCGTGACCGCTCCCCGGCCGGGGAGCGTGTAGACGCTCCGCCGGGGGCGGACGAACGTGTCGACGGCCTGATCGTCCACCGGCGCGCCGTCGAGGCGGAGGTCGAGGCGGCGGCCGGGCCCGGCGAAGACGAAGTCGGCCGAGCCGGCGCGGGCGCGGGCGATGAGCCGTCCGTTGCCGACGACGGTCTCGATGTTCTGTTCGGGGAACGGGTAGCCGTCGGGGCGCGCCATGGGGGGCGGGGCGATTGCCCCCGAAGGTAAGCGCTTACATGAGGGCCGGTCCGGCGGCGGCCGGTGCCTCGCCCGACACACGCGTGTCTTGCCCGGCCGTGTCTCAGCGCCGCCCGTCTCGCGTGCCGGCGAGGGGCGCCGACCGAGGACGCCGTCCCCTGCGCGGCTGTGCATCGCGTGCACAGAGGCCCTGCGCGCGGTCTGCGCAGCGATTCGGGCCGTCCGCCGGATTCCGTGTTGGAACAACGTTTTCGGCCTCGGAGCGCCGATGGCACGGTCTTCTCAACGGGCCACCCATCCGCGCCTCCCCCCATGCCTGTTGCTCCCGCCCTTCCTCGCCGGCCGCGCGTCGCCCTGTACTCGCACGACACGTGCGGGCTCGGCCACACCCGCCGCAACCTGCGGATCGCCCACGCCCTGGCGTCGGGCCCGCTCGGCGCCGACGTCCTGATGCTGACCGGCGCGCGCGAGTCGTCCGCCTTCCCGATCCCGCCGGGGGTGGACCTGCTGTCGCTGCCGGCGCTCTTCAAGGAGGCCGACGGCGCGTACCGCGCCCGCCACCTCCGCTTCGGGCTCGACGACCTGATCACGATCCGCGGTCGGACCATCCACTCGGCGCTGGAGGCGTTCGCGCCCGACGTGTTCATCGTGGACAACGTGCCGCGCGGCGCGATGGGCGAGCTCGACGAGACGCTCCAGGCGTTTCGGGCGTCCCCCACGCGCTGCGTGCTCGGCCTGCGCGACGTGCTGGACGCGCCCGACGCCGTCGCCCGGCAGTGGGCGGCCCAGGACCACCTCCGCGTGATCGACGAGACGTTCGACGCCGTCTGGATCTACGGCGACCCCACGGTCTTCGACGCGGCCGACGCCTACGGCTTCCCCGCGTGGCTCCGCGGCCGGCTGACCTACACGGGCTACCTCGACCCGACCGACGAACCGCTCGACCCGTCGGCCGAGCCGCCGCTCACGCTCGACGGCCTCGCCGACGACCAGCCGTTCGCGCTCTGCGCCGTCGGCGGCGGGCAGGACGGCGGCGCCGTCGCCCGCGCGTTCGCCGAGGCGCGGCGCCCCGATGGCATGGCCGGGCTCGTCCTCACCGGCCCGTTCATGGACGACGCGTCGCGCGCCGCCGTCGCCGACGCCGCCCGACGCGACGGCCTCCACGTGGCCCGCTTCTCGTCCGCCCCGGCCGCGCTCTACCGCCGCGCCGAGCGCGTCGTGGCGATGGGCGGCTACAACACCGTCATGGAGCTGCTCGCGCTCGGCCAGCACCCGCTGCTGGTGCCGCGCGAGGTGCCGCGCCGCGAGCAGCGCGTGCGCGCCGAGGCGCTCGCCGCGCTCGGCCTGCTGGACTGGCTCGCTCCGGCCGACGCGACGCCGGACGCGATCTCGGCGTGGCTCGCGCGCCCGACGCGCGGCGCCGGCGACGCGCTCCAGCGCCTCGACTTCGGCGGCCTCGACCGCGTCGTGGACCTCGTCGCTGCCCTCCTCCCCTCGCCCGCGCGCCACGCGCCCGCCCATGTCTTCGCCTGACTCCCTCCGCGTCGGCTACGTCGTCAAGCGCTACCCGCGCTACTCCGAGACGTTCATCGTCGGCGAGATCCTCGCCCACGAGGCCGCCGGCGCGGACGTGACCGTGTTCGCGCTCCGTCCGCCGGTGGACACCCACTTCCAGGAAATCCTCGCGCGCGTTCGCGCGCCGGTCCACTACCTCCTCGACTCGGGCCGCGCGTCGGACTTCTGGGCGGCGCTCGACGGCGCCCGCGCCGCCCTGCCCGGCTTCGACGACGCGCTCGCGGACGCCGCCGGCGAGGACGCGGCGACGGTCTACCAGGCGACGCTGCTGGCGCAGCGTGCGCGCGCGCTCGGCGTCGAGCACCTCCACGCGCACTTCGCCACGTCGGCCGCGTCGGTCGCCCGCCTCGCGGCGCGCTTCGCCGGGCTCACTTGGAGCGTGACGGCCCACGCCAAGGACATCTTCCACGAGAGCGTGGACCCGCGCGCGCTCGGGCGCACGCTCGCCGCCGCGGACGCCGTCGTCACGGTGAGCGACTTCAACCAGACCTACCTCCGGGAAGCGGTCGGCGTGGAGACGCACCGGCTCTACAACGGGCTCGACCTGGCGCGCTTCCCGTTCCACGCCGCGCAGGAGCGTCCGCCCCACATCGTCTCCGTCGGCCGCCTCGTCGAGAAAAAGGGCTTCGACGTGCTGATCGACGCCTGCGCGCGCCTCGCCGCGCGCGGCATCGCGTTCACGTGCGAGATCGTCGGCTCGGGCGAGGACGAGTCCGCGCTGCGCGCGCAGATCGCCCGACGGGGCGTGGCGGAGACGGTCCGGCTCGTGGGTCCGCGTCCGCAGGCCGAGGTCATCGAGCGGGTCGCGGCGGCGGCGGTCTTCGCCGCGCCGTGTGTCGTCGGGCGCGACGGCAACCGCGACGGACTCCCGACGGTGCTCCTCGAGGCGATGGCGCTGGGCACGGCCTGCGTCTCGACCGACGTGACGGGCATCCCGGAGATCGTGCGCGACGGCGAGACCGGCTTCGTGGTGCCGCAACACGACGCCGGCGCGCTGGCCGACGCGCTCGCGCGCCTGCTGCCCGACGCCGCGCTCCGCGCGCGCCTCGCCGCCGCCGCGCGCGCGCGCATCGAGGCCGACTTCGACATCGCAGCCAACGCGGCGCGCCAGCGGGCGCTCTTCGCGTCCTGCGCCGTGCGGGGCGACGGCCTCGCCCTCGCCGAGGTCCGGTGATGCGCCTCGCCTACGTCACCACCGACCCCGGCGTGCCCGCCTTCGGCGTCAAGGGCTGCTCCGTGCACGTCCAGGAGGGGCTGCGCGCGCTGCGCGGCCACGGCGCCGCGCCGACCCTGCTCACGCCGCGCCCCGGCGGCGCGCCGCCGCCCGACCTCGCCGGCGTGCCGGTGGTCGCGCTCCCGCCGCGCGACGGCGCCACGCCCGCCGCGCGCGAGGCCGCCGCGCGACGCCTCGACGCGTCCACGGCCGACGCGCTGGCCGACGCCGGCCCGTTCGACCTCGTCTACGAGCGCTACGCGCTCTGGAGCGACGCGGCGATGCGCTGGGGCCGCGCCGCCGGCGTCCCGACCGTCCTCGAAGTCAACGCCCCGCTCGTGGACGAGCAGGCCCGGCACCGCGGGCTGGCCGACGCCGACGGCGCGCGCGACGCCTCGCGGCGCGCGTTCGCCGCGGCCGACGTGCTCGTCGCCGTCTCCGACGCCGTCGCCGGCTGGCTCGACGGCTTCGCCGAGGCGCGCGGGCGCATCCACGTCCTGCCGAATGGCGTGGACACGGCGCGCTTCCGGCCGGGGCTGGCGCCGGCGTGGACGCCGCCCGCGGGCGCGTTCGTCGTCGGGTTCGTCGGCAGCCTGAAGCCGTGGCACGGGCTCGAAGTGCTGGCCGAGGCGTTCGCCCGCCTCCGCCGCCGCGCGCCCGAGGCGCACCTGCTCGTCGTGGGCGACGGGCCGGGGCGCGCCGCGCTCGCGGCCGACCTCGACCGGCTCGGCGCGTCCGGCGCCGCCCACCTCGCCGGCGCCTGCGTGCCCGACGACGTGCCGCACTGGCTGGCGGCGATGGACGTGGCAGTGGCGCCCTACGCCGACGACGCGGGGTGCTACTTCTCGCCGCTGAAGCTCTTCGAGGCGATGGCCGCCGGCGTGCCGGTCGTCGCCAGCCGCGCCGGGCAGGTGGCCGACGTGGTGGCCGACGGCGCGACCGGGCGCCTCGTGCCCCCCGGCGATGCCGCCGCGCTGGCCGACGCGCTGGACGACCTGCGCCGCGATTCCGCGCTGCGCGCACGCCTCGCCGGCGCCGCCCGCGCGCAGGTCGCCCGCCACCACACGTGGGACGCCGTCTTCGGCCGCGTGCTCGCGCTGGCCGGTCGCTCCCTCGCCCCGGCGCTCTGATGGCACGCCCCCCGACCCTCGCCTCGGCGATCCCCGGCCTGCGCCGGACGCTCCGCCTCGTGTGGCCCTACACGCGGCCTCACCGGCCGCTGCTCGCGGGCTCGTTCGGCGCGCTGCTCGGCGGCGTGGCCCTCCGCGCGCTCGAGCCGTGGCCGCTCAAGGTGGTCTTCGACGCGCTCCTCGTGCCCGACGCGGCCAACGCGCCGGCACTCGGCGCGCTGTCGCAGCTCGGCCCGCTGCCGCTGCTCGGCCTCGCGGCCGTCGCCGTCGCGCTCATCGCGGCGGGCCGCGCCGCGGCCGGCTACCTCCAGAGCGTCGGGTTCGCGCTCGTCGGCACGCGCGTGCTGACCGACGTCCGCGGCGACCTCTACCGCCACCTCCAGCGGCTCTCGCTCGCGTTCCACACGCGGACGCGCGCCGGCGACCTCGTGGTGCGCGTCATCTCGGACATCGGGCTGCTGCAGGACGTGGTCGTGACGGCGCTGATGCCGCTCGTCGGGAGCGTGCTCGTGCTGGCGGTGATGGCGGCGATGCTGCTCACGCTCCACGTGCCGCTCGCGCTCGTGGTCTTCGCCACGCTGCCGCTGTTCCTGCTCCCGACGGCCCGCCTGACGCGGCGCATCCACTCGGCCTCGCGCGACCAGCGCCGGCGCGAGGGCGCGATGGCCTCGACGGCCGCCGAGTCCATCCACGCGATCCGCGTCGTGCAGGCGCTCTCGCTCGAAGGCCAGTTCGCGGGCGCCTTCGGCGGTGCCAACCGCAAGAGTCTCTCCGAGGGCGTGCGCACCAAGCGCCTCTCGGCGCGCCTCGAAGCATCGGTCCAGGCGCTGGCGGGCGTCGCGACGGCCGCCGTGCTCGGCTACGGCGGCTGGCTCGTGATGCGGGGCGCGCTCACGCCGGGCACCCTCCTCGTCTTCCTGTCCTACCTCAAGGCGCTCTTCAACCCGATGCAGGACTTCGCGAAGTACACCGCCCGGCTCGCCAAGGCCGCGGCGGCCGGCGAGCGCGTGGCCGACCTCTTCGCGCAGGAGCCAGACGTCGCCGACCGGCCCGGCGCACGGCCGGCGCCACCGCTGGCCGGCCACCTCGCCTTCGAGCACGTCTCGTTCGGCTACGACGCCGCCCAGCCGACGCTGCGCGACGTCTCGTTCGCCGTCGCGCCGGGGCAGCGCGTGGCGCTCGTCGGGCCGTCGGGCCACGGGAAGAGCACGCTGCTCAGCCTCGTCTCGCGCCTCTACGACGTCACCGGCGGGGCGGTCCGCCTCGACGGGATCGACGTGCGCGACATCACGCTGGCCTCGCTGCGGCAGCAGGTGGCCGTGGTGCTGCAGGACAACCTGCTGTTCGCGGCCTCGATCCGCGAGAACATCGCGTACGGCGCGGCCGACGTGACCGACGCCGACGTCGAGCGCGCGGCGCGCCTCGCCAACGCGCACGGCTTCATCGCCGCGCTGCCCGACGGCTACGACACCGCCGTCGGCGAGCGCGGCGTGACGCTCTCGGCCGGCCAGCGGCAGCGCATCGCCATCGCGCGGGCGGCCGTCCGCCGCGCGCCGCTGCTCGTGCTCGACGAACCGACGACGGGCCTCGACGAGGACAATGAGCGGGCGGTCGTCGAGGCGCTGGACCGGCTCGCCGCCGGGCGCACGACGCTGCTCGTCACGCACGACCTGCGCCACGCCTCCCGCTGCGACCTCGTGGTCTACCTCCACCACGGCCGCGTCGCCGAGATCGGCCCGCCGGCCGACCTCCTCCGGCAGGGCGGCCCCTTCGCACGCCTGCTCCACCTCGAAGCCGCGGACTACGCCCCGGCCGCCGCCGCCTGACCATGCTCGACCCCGCCGACCGCGTGCTCACCCGTCGCGACGCCGCCCTGCCGGGGCTGGCGCTGCTGCTCGACGCCGACGCCGTCGCGGACCGCCTCCGCGCGACGCACTTGGTGGATGCGGTCGCCGCGCGCTACGTCCGCTACAAGCCCGGCGAGAATGCCGTCGTGGCCTACGACGTGACGGCCGGCGGGCACGTGCACACGGTCCACGCCAAGGCGCACCGCGCCGACGCGCCGGTCAAGCTGGAGAAGGCCGAGGAGCGGCCGACGGCGCCGTCGGCGCTCGGCCCCGGCCGCGTCGTCTGGCCCGACGCGGCGGTCGTCGTCTCGGCCTTTCCCAACGACGCCAAGCTGCCCGGCCTCGCGCGCCTCGCCGACTCCGGCGCGCGCCGGCGCCTGCTCGCCCGCGTGCTGGGCGCAGCCCCGGCCGACGCCGATCCGGTCGAGCTGCGCTACAAGCCCGAGCGACGCTGGGTCGGGCGCGTGGGCGACGTCGTGCTCAAGCTCCACAGCGCGTCCGGCTACCCGGCGGCGCGCGCCGCGCACGACGCGGTCGTCCCCGGCGGCGTGCTGCGAACGGTCCCGCTGCTCGGCCACTCGGACCGCCACCGGGCGCTCGCCACGGCGTGGGTCCACGGCCGCGTGCTGGACGATGCCCTCCGCGACCCGGCGACGGACGCGGGCGTCGTCTCGGCCGTCGGCGCCGCGCTGGGCGCGCTCCACCGCCCGCCCGCCGACGGGGCGCTGCCGGTCCGCGCCGCCGCACCCGCGATGCTGGCCGCCGCCGAGGCCGTCGCCGCGCTCAGCCCGGCGCTGGCGAGGCGGATGCGGCCGCTCGCGCGTCGCATCGCGGCGGCGCTCGCGCGGCACGCCGCGCGGCCCGTGATCGTCCACGGCGACTTCTACGCCAAGCAGGTCCTCCTCTCGGCGGGCGCCCCGACCGTCCTCGACCTCGACCGGCTGGGCGTGGGCGAGGCCGCGGCGGACCTCGCCACGTTCCTCGCGCACCTCGTCCGCGACCGCCTGCGCTTCGGGCTGGACGCCGGGCGGGCGGACGCCGTGCAGGCCGCGCTCCTCGCCGGCTACGCGCACGAGGCCGCGTGGCCGTCCGAGGGCGCCCTCGCCGCGCACACGGCCGCCGCGATCGTCGGCCTCGCGCCCCACCCGTTCCGCTTCCGCGAGCCCGACTGGACCGAGCGGACGATGGCCCTTCTGGACGCCGCCGACGCCTCCCTCGGCCCGCCTCCGGCGCCCCGGCCACCGGGCGACCCGGCGATGCCGGCCCTGGAGGTCGCGCTGGACCCGGTCCGCGCGGCCGAGGGGCTCTCCACCGCCCTCGGCCACTCCGTCGAGGTGCGCCGCGTGACGCTGCGTCGCCACCGGCCCGGGCGCCGCGCCGTGGTGGACTACGAGCTCGCCGACGGCACGAGCCTGCTGGCCAAGGTGCGTGCGAAGGGCACCGACCGGGCGACGCTCCGGCTCATGCGAGCGCTCTGGGAGGGCGGCTTCGATGCCCTCCGGGACGTCGCCGTCCCGGAGCCGCTCGGCGCGTGGCCCGACGCCCATGCGTGGCTCCAGCGCCACGTGGCGGGCGAAGACGCGTGGCCCGCACTCACCGGCGAGGCGGCCCGGGCCGACGCCGCGCGCATCGCCCGCGCCCTCGTCCGCCTCCACGACGCCGGCCCGCCCCCGCACCGCCGCCACACCGCCGCCGACGAGGTGGACGCGCTCCGCACGCGCGTCCTGCCCGCTGCGCCGCCGGCGCACGCTGCGCGCGTGGCGCGGCTGGTGGACGAGTGCGCCCGGCTGGCGGGCACGCTCCCCGCCGCCGAGCCGCGGCCGGTGCACCGCGACTTCTACCCCGACAACGTCCTCGTCACGCCCGCGCAGATCGTCCTGCTCGACTTCGACCTGTACGCGCTCGGCGACCCGGCGCTCGACGCCGGCAACTTCGTCGCCCACCTCGTGGAGCACGGCCTCCGCGTCCACGGCGACGCGGACGCCCTCGCCGCTCCGGCCCGCGCCTTCGTCCACGCCTTCGCCGGCGACGACGACGCCCGGCAGTACGCCGTGGAGGTCTGGACGACCCTCGCGCTCGTCCGCCAGGTCGCCGTCTATGCACGCCTCGCCGGACGGCAGCCAGCGACCGGCGCGCTGCTCGACGCGTGCGACCGCCGCCTCGCCACCCCCTCCCTGATCGGCACCTGACATGAACGTCCGCCTCGCCACCGTCCTCGCCCTGACCGCCCTCGCCGCCTCCCCCGCCCGGTCGCAGGCGCCGGGCGGCCTCCCCCACCTCGCCGCCGAGGTCCGGGTGGCGCAGGTCTTCGAGTCCAACATCGACCACGACCCCGAGGCCACGCCGTCGGTCGGGCTGGTGCCGTCACTCCACCTGCGCGTGCAGGACCGGCCGGAGGACGCGTGGCTCACCGTGGACTACGCCCTGGCGCGCCACGCGTACAGCAACACCGACCGCTGGGACCGCACCAGCCACCAGATCCGCGTCGCGGCCCTGCGGGAGGTCGCGGACGACGTGGAGACGATCACCGAGGCCGAGCTCTCGATCCGCGGCTCCTCGGAGGACCGCGACATCTCCAACCAGATGCAGCTCCGCCAGTCGGCCGAGTGGAGGATCTCGCGCGCCGTCCGCGCCGAGGGCTACGCGACGCTCCGCTACAAGGCGAACCCCGAGGTGCCGGGCGACCGCGCGTTCCGTCCCAACGCGGGCCTCGCGCTTCAGCACCGCTGGCCGAGCGGCGTCCGCCTCGAACTCGGCGGTCGCTACGAGACCAACATCGAGGCCGACCCCGAGGGGCGCTACCGGCGGTGGACGACCGACGCCGAGCTCCGCCTCCCGACCGGGCGCGGCGCGTACGTCGAGGCCGAGGCGCGGTACCGGACCCGCCACTATCCGTCCCGCTTCGCCGAGGAGGCCGACGGGGACGAAACCGACGCGCTTCGCGAAGACCGCCAGTGGACGCTCGGCGCGACGTGGCACCGTCCGCTGCTCCCTCGCCTCGGCGCCGAGGTCGGCGTCGAGCTGGACCGCCGGACGTCCAACGACGCCGGCAAGCACTACGTCGCCGGCGCGGCGCGGCTCGGGCTGGTGTACCGCTTCTGACCCCCGTGGCGGAGCCGCCGGCCCGCCGGGGTTCGTGCGGGCTTCACCGCCGGCGGGCTTGGCGCCCCCGTGACGGCGGCGTAGCTTCGTGCTCCGGTGCCGCCCGTGCGGCCCTCGGGATGTAGCGCAGCCCGGTAGCGCGCCTCGTTCGGGACGAGGAGGTCGTGGGTTCGAATCCCGCCATCCCGACTCGCGGCCCTCGCCTCACCGGCGGGGGCCGCCGTCGTTTCGAACGGTCCTCTCGGACTGCCATGCCTGCCTGCGTCGTGTACGTCCTCGAGTCGGAGTCCACGGGACGACTGTACGTCGGGCAGACGTCGGATCTGGAGCGCCGGCTTCACGAGCACGGCACGGGGCAGGTGCGGTCGACCAAAGGCAGAGGGCCGTGGCGCCTTCTGGCGAGCCGCCGGCACGCCACTCGCGCAGAGGCCGTAGCGGTCGAGCGCAGGCTGAAGGCGTTCAAGAACCCGCGCAGCCTCCGCGAAGACGTCGCGACGTGGTAGCGCGTCCCGGCTCGCCGGGAAGGTCGTGGGTTCGAATCCCGCCATCCCGACTCGCGGCCCTCGCCTCACCGGCGGGGGCCGCCGTCGTTCCGGCCGGCGGCGAGAACGTGGATCGGTGAAGCCGCCGCGAACCGACGACGTGGGGAACGCCCCGGCATCGGGCACGCCTCGCGGTGACGTATCCTTGCGCCATGCGCACGCTCGTGCTCTCGGCCCGGCTCGCCGTCGTGCTCGTCCTCGTGGCGAGCACCCAGAGCGTGCTGGTCGTCCGCGCGGCGTTCGAGCTCGACCGCGAGGCCATCGCCGAGCGCCTGTGCGTCAACCGCGACCGGCCGGAGCTGGACTGCAACGGCTCGTGCGCGCTCTCGCGCATCCTCGCCGAGCAGCAGGAGCGCGAGGACTCGCGCCGCGAGGCGGCGCTCGAGGTCGCGCTCTCCATCACGCCGCTCGTGAGTGAGGCGCCGGCCGTGCCGGCGACACCCGCCGCCGAGGCCGCCGCGCCCGCCGAGGGCGCGCTGCTGCGCTTCGCCGAGGGCGTGCGGACCGCCGTGGATCACCCGCCCCCGACGGCGTAGGTGCCCCCGGCCGCGCGATGCGCGGCCGTCGTCCATCGTGATCCCGCCGCGCGCTGTCGTGTGGCGGAGTCGCGCGCGTACCGATCCGCTGGGGACGGTGCGCCCTCCTCGTCCGGCGGGAGTCTCCCGCCCCACCCTGCCTCTCCCCATGTCTCTGCGTCTCCGCAGCGCCGCGCTCGCGGCGCTCCTCGTCGTCGCCGGCTGCGACGCCAACGACCCCGCCCCCACCACCGCCGACATCGCCATCGACGTCGAGGCGCTCGTCGGCACGTCGCCGTTCGTCGCCGGCCAGACCTTCACGCTGCCCGACGGCCGCGCGGCCAGCCTCGCGACGGCGCGCCTCTACCTGTCGGACATCACGCTGCTGCACAGCGACGGCCGCGAGGTCCTGCTCAGCGCGGACCCCGTGACCGTCCAGGCCCGCGCCGAGGACGGCACCGACGTCTCGCACACCGTCACCGAGCGCTACGTGCTCGTCGCGGCCGACGCCGGCCGCGCGCCGGTGGCCGTCGGGACCATCCCGGCGGGCGCCTACACCGGGATGCGCTTCACGCTCGGCGTCAACGGCATGGACAACCGCGTGGACGCCACCGGGATGCCCGCCGCCCACCCGCTCGCCGTCCAGACGCCCTCGATGTTCTGGACGTGGAACTCGGGCTACATCTTCGCCCGCCTCGACGGCCAGCTCGACATCAACGGCGACGGGACGCCGGACCCCACCGTCGGCGCGCCGGGCAGCGCGGAGTCCGGCCAGTGGCGCATCCACCTCGGCCAGACGCCCAACGCCCGCACGGTCACGCTCACCACGGCGTTCGAGATCGAGGGCGGCGAGATGCAGGACCTCCACCTGCAGGTGGACCTCGCGCGCCTCGTGCAGGGCATCGACTACAGCGTGCCGGCCAACCGCTTCTGCATGACCGGCGGCTGCCAGCCGGTCGTGGACACGGTCCTCGGCAACCTCAACGCCGCGTTCTCCTTCCACGGCGTGCACCACGAGCACAGCTGATGCGCCGCGCCGGGCTCGGAGCGCGCGTGCTGGCCGTCGGCGGCTGCCTGGTGGCGGCCGCCGGCTGCGACAGCGCGCTCCCGCCCCCCGAGCCCACGGTCACCGTCGAGGCGCCCGACGGCTTCGGCCCGATGCCCGTCCCGACCGCGACGCCGCTCACGGTGGCGCGCGTGGACCTCGGCGAGCGGCTCTTCTTCGACCCGATGCTCTCGCGCGACCGGTCGGTCTCGTGCGCGTCGTGCCACCTGCCGGAGCTCGCGTTCTCGGACGGCCGGCCGGTGAGCACGGGCGTCGACGGCCGCACGGGGTTCCGCAACGCGCCGGGGCTGCTCAACGTCGGCTACGAGCGCGCGCTCTTCCACGACGGCGGCGCGCTGTTTCTCGAGACGCAGGCGCTCGTCCCGCTGGAGGACCCCAACGAGATGGACCTCGCGCCCGAGGACGCCGTCGCTCGCCTCGCCGCCCACGCCGAGTACCCGGCGCTCTTCCGCGCCGCCTTCGGCGAGGGGCCGACGGTCCAGACGATGGCGCGCGCGCTCGCGGCGTTCCAGCGGACGCTCGTCAGCGCGCCCGTCGCGTGGGACCGCTACCGCGCCGGCGACGCGGACGCGCTCGCGCCGACGGCCCGCGCCGGCGAGGCGCTGTTCCAGACGCACTGCGCGAGCTGCCACGCCGGGCCGCGCCTCACGTCGGGCGCCTTCGAGAACAACGGCGCGGCGACCGACGACTCCGGCCGCGCGCGCATCACCGGCGACCCCGCCGACACGGGGCGCTTCCGCGTGGCGAGCCTGCGCGCCGTCGCCCGCACCGCCCCCTACTTCCACGACGGCCGCTTCGCGACGCTCGCCGAGGTCGTGGCCCACTACGACCGCGGCGGCGACGGCACGCCGGGCCAGAGCCCGGCCGTGCGTCCGCTGCACCTGACCCAGCCCGAGCGCGAGGCCCTCGTCGCCTTCCTCGCGACGTTCACCGACACCGCTGCCTCTCCCCACCGGGGAGGTGTCCCCCGCCCCACCGCCGCACCACACCGGACACTCCGCGCCGCCGGTGACGGAGGGGTCCCCCGCCCCACCGCCGCGCCCCTTCCCGGCCTTCCCGCCCGATGACCCGTCTCCTCCTCCTCGCCGTCCTGCTCGCCGGCTGCGTGCCCGACGGCGTGACCGACTACGACTGGGGCGCGCTCCAGCCGCCGATGCCCCCGCCGCCGCCCTCGGGCACCGTCTCCGTCGGAACCGCCGCCGTCGGCGGCGCGACGCTCGTGCTGACGGCCGAGCGCGGCGGCCTCCACCTCGGCTACAACCACCTGCGCCTCGCGCGCGAGGGCGGCGCCGCGCCGGGCGTCCCGCTGCGCGTCCGCGTCCGCGCGCTCGACGGGCCGCTCGCCGGCGCCGCGATGCCCGCCGACGCCGTCGGCGCCGACGGCGCGTTCGGGGCCTTCCTGCTCGCGCCCGACACGACCGCCGCGCGCCGCTTCGCGCTCGACGTCGTCGCCGGCGGCGACACCGCCACCGTCGAAGGGACCGCGCGCAAGGACCTGTGGATGCAGGCCGCCGACGGCCACGTCGTCTCGTGGGTGGCGCCGCTGCGCCCGCTCGTCGGCGCCAACGCCTACACGGTGGCGGTCCACCGCTGGGACGGCGCCGCGTTCGTCCCGGTCGACGGCCTGACGGTCGGGCTGGAGCCGTACATGGACATGGGCGGCGGCGACGGCCACTCGACGCCCTTCACGGCGCCCGTCGGCACCGGCGGCGGCCGCTACACGGCCACCGTGGACTTCATCATGTCCGGCGGCTGGCAGATGGGCCTCGCCTTCGGGCTGCTCGGACAGACCCCGTCGCGCGTCCGCTTCGACGGCTACACAGTCTACGACCCATGAACGATCTCATCTGGCAAACGGCAGACGGCCGACGGCAGGCGGGGCGGCTCGTGCTGCTCATGCTCGCGACGTTGCTGGCGATGCCGGCGACGGCGCAGACCGATACGGCCACCGGCCGCGTGACCGACGCCGCCACCGGCGCGCCCGTCGTCGGCGCCAACGTGCGTCCGGACGGCGCCGCCGGGCGCGGCGCGGCGACCGACGCCGACGGCCGCTTCCGCTTCCCGCGCGAGGCGCGCGACGCCGCGCTCGTCGTCTCGGCCGTCGGCTACGAGACCGCGCGCGTGCCGCTGCCGGACGGGCTCGTTCCCGTCGAGGTCGCGCTCCAGCCGGCGACGTCGGCGCTCGACGTCGTGACCGTGGACGGTGCGCGGGGCGTCGCCGCCGAGCCGTCGGCCCCGCGCCACGCGCTCGCCACCACCGAGGACCTGCTCGCGCGCCTCCAGGGCGTGAGCCTCGTCCAGCGCGGCGCCTTCGCCGCCGAGCCCGTCGTGCGCGGCTACTCGGGCGGACAGATCGCGCTCCTCGTGGACGGGATGCCCGTCGTCGGCGCGTGCGTGGACAAGATGGACCCCGCGTCGAGCTACATCGAGCCCGAGAACCTGGAGTCCGTGACGGTCACGCGCGGGGCGGCGGACCTGAGCGTCGGCAGCCAGGTCGGCGGCGCAGTCGCGTTCGCCACCGAGCGGCCGCGCTTCGGCGTGCCGGTCGCGGCGAGCGTCGAGACGGGCGTCGAGAGCCAGGGCGCGGCGCGGCGCGCGCGCGCGAGCGCCAACGTGTCGCACGGGGCCGTCGCCGTGCGCGCGAGCGGCAGCTACCGCGCGGCCGACGACTACGCCGCCGGCGGCGGCGAGACGGTCGCGACGAGCGGCTACAACAAGCGCAACGGCGCGCTCGCGGCGAGCCTCCGCCTCCCCGGCGGGGGCACGCTGATGGCGCAGGGGCTGGCCGACGACGCGTGGCTCGTCGGCTACCCGTCGCTGTGGATGGACGCGACGCTGGCGAGCGCGCGTGTCGCGGCGCTCGTCTACACCGGCCCCGCGCCGCACACCGACGGCGTCGAGGCGCGCCTCTACCGCACGTCCGTGCGCCACGCGATGGACGACCGCTTCCGCGACGTGCGCGCGCGGCCCGTCATGCGCGGGATGTACATGCCGATGGCCGGCACCACGACCACGTGGGGCGCGCGCGCCGAGGGCGCGCACACGCACGGCGGGACGCACGTCGGGCTCGTGGCCGACGTCCACCGCACGGCCCAGTTCGGCGACATGTGGATGTACAGCGTCTACCCCGGCATCCAGGACATGTACCTGCTCAACGTGGGCGACGCGCACGCGCTCAACGGCAGCCTCGCCGCCGACGCGCGCCGCGCGCTGTCGCGCCGCTGGACCGCCGCCGCCTCGGCCCGCCTCGACGCCACCACGCGCGGCGTGGACCGCGCGGACATGCGCGACCTCTTCCGCCGCCGCTACGGCCTCGCCGCCGACGACGACCTCTCGCGGAGCCGCCTCGTGCCCAGCGTGAGCGCGAGCCTGACGTACGCCGTCATGCCCGCGACGCGCCTGCGCGTCTCGCTCGCCGAGGCCGGGCGCCTGCCGACGCTCGTAGAGCAGTACGGCCACTACGTCTTCAACTACACCGACGGCTACTTCTACACCGGCCGGCCGGACCTCCCCACCGAGCGCAGCGCGCAGCTCGAGGTCGGCGTCGCGCACGCGTCGCGCTGGCTCGCCGTCGAGGCGACGGCGTTCGGGCACCTGCTCCGCAACGTGGTCGTCGGCGTGGCGGACCCCACGACGACCGCCGGCGCGCCGGGCTCGACGTACCGCTTCCGCCTCACGAGCGCGGCCGCGCGCGCGACGCTCGTCGGCGGCGAGGCCAGCGCGCGCCTCGACCTCGGCGCCGTCGGCGTGCCGGGCCTCGACGTGGCCGCGACGCTCAACGTGGTCTACGGCCACAACGCCGAGCTGCACGAGGCCCTCCCGATGCTCCCGCCGACGGGCGGCATGGTGGCGGTCCGCTACCGGCGCGGCGCCTTCGCCGGCGAGGCCGAGACGCGATGGGCGATGCCCCAGAACCACGTCGCCGCGACGTTCGCCGGCGAGCTGCCCACCGACGGGTTCGCCGTCGCCGCGCTGCGCGGCACGTGGCGCCCGTCGGCGGCGGTCGCGCTCTCCGGCGGCGTCGAGAACCTGTTCGACGTGCGCTATGCCGAGCACCTCACCCTGGCCGACGTGCCGTCGCGCGGGCGCTCACTCTTCCTCACGCTGTCGCTCACGCGATGACCCGCCCGCTGCACCGCCCCGGCCTTCCGGAGACCCGACCCAGAACGCAGATGCCTCTCCCGTGCCCCCCTCTCCCCGATCGGCTCGGGAGCGCGCCCGTCCTCGCGTGTCTCGTGCTGGCGCTGGGCCTCGCCGCCTGCGCCGACGCCCCGCGCGCCGACGCTTTGCCCGCCGAGACGTTCGACGTCCGCGGCGTGTTCGAGGGCACACGGTTCGACGGCGCGGCCGTCCGCGTCCACCACGAGGCCGTCCCCGGCCATGGCGACGCGATGCGCATGGACCTCCGCCTCGCCGACACGGCCCGCGTGGACGGCCTGCGCCCCGGGCAGAAGGTCCGGTTCCGCCTCGCCATCTCCGACGCAGGCACCGAAGCGTTCGGCTTCGCACCGCTCCCCGACTCGACGCGCCTCCACCTCGACCCCGCCGAGACACCCGTCAGCGGCGACCACGCAACCCACTAGGCCGCACGCCTCCGACACGCCCCGCCGCCACCGGCCACGCGGGCGCTCGCTCTTCCTCACGCTGTCGCTCACGCGATGGCCCCACGGCCATGACCCGCCTCCTGCTTCTCGCCCTGCTCGCCGCGCCCGCCGCGCTCGCGCAGCGCCACGCCCTGCCGTCGGCCCCGGCCGACGCGCGCGCGACGCGCGCCAGCGAGGCGTGGGACGCCACCTACTACCACGTCGCCGTCGACCTCGACATGGCCGCCGAGCGCATCGCCGGCACGACGCGCGCCGAGGGGACGCTCACGGCGCCGCTCGCCGAGCTGCGCCTCGACCTGCTCGCCAACATGACCGTCGGCGCCGTGCGCGGCGCCGACGGCGCGCCGCTCGCCTTCTCGCGCGCCGGCGATGTGCTCGTCGTGGACCTCGGCGCGACGCGCCCCACCGGCAGCCGCGTGATCGTCGAGGTGGACTACGCCGGCCAGCCGCAGGCGTCCGGCTTCGGCGCCTTCGCCTTCGACAGCCGCGACGGCCAGCCGGTGGCGTGGACGCTCTCCGAGCCGTACGGCGCCCGCGCGTGGTGGCCCGGCAAGGACCACCCGTCCGACAAGGCCGACTCCGTGCGCGTCTCGGTGACGCTGCCCGCCGGGCTGCGCGTCGGCTCCAACGGCCTGCTGGAGTCCGTCACCACCTCCGGCGGACGCAGCACGCACACGTGGGTCTCGCGCTATCCCATCGCGCCCTACCTCGTCTCGCTTGCCGCCGGCCCCTACGCCGAGTTCACGCAGACGTACGCGCGCCCGGACTCGCTCGCCGCCGAGTTGGGGCCGCTCGCGATGCCGGTGCTCCACTACCGCTACACACAGGGCGGCACCGCGAGCCTGCCCGCCGGCTGGGCCGAGGTCCCCGACGCGCTCGCCGTCTTCGAGTGGTGGTTCGGGGCCTACCCCTTCGCGGCCGAGAAATACGGCCACGCCCAGTTCGGCTGGGGCGGCGGAATGGAGCACCAGACGATGAGCTCGATGGGCGGCACCTCCATCGGCCTCGTCACGCACGAGCTCGCGCACCAGTGGTTCGGCGACAGCGTCACGCTGCGGACGTGGCCACACCTCTGGCTCAACGAAGGCTTCGCGTCCTACGCTGAGGTCCTCTACTTCGAGGCGTTCGAGAGCCGCTACCCCGGCCAGGCGCTCGCCACGCTGCGCGGCGACCAGTCCAACGCCCAGTCGGCCGTCGGGACGCTCGTGGTGCAGGACACGACGAGCGTCAACAACCTGTTCGCCGGCAGCCGCGTCTATGCGAAGGGCTCAGCGGTGCTGCACATGCTGCGCCGCGCGATCGGCGACGACGCCTTCCGCCGCACCCTGCGCGCCTACGCCGCCGAGACGGCCTACGGCACGGCCGTCACCGACGACCTCCGCGCCGTCGCCGAGCGGGAGTCCGGCCGCGCGCTCGACGCCTTCTTCCGGCAATGGGTCACCGACGGGACCGGCTTCCCGAGCTACGCCCTCGCGTGGAGCCACGCGCCGGCCCCCGGCGGCGGCCACGACGTGAGCGTGACGGTCCGCCAGACACAGACCGCCGGGCAGTCCAACACGCAGGTCTTCGAGATGCCGGTGGTGCTGGCCGTCCAGACCGCCGCCGGCGAGCGGCGGTTCACCGTCGAGAACACGGCGCGCGAGCAGACCTTCGCGCTGCACGTGGACGCCGCTCCCACCGGCGTCGCGCTCGACCCCGACCGCGACCTGCTCCGCAGCGTGACCGTGCCGGTGGACACCGGCGACGCCGCCGGGCGCCCGGCGTTCGCGTTCGCGCTCACGCCCAATCCCGCCGCCGCGCAGGTCCGCCTCGACGGGTCGCTCGCGTCGGCCACCGACGCCCTCCGCGTGACGGTGGTGGACGCCCTCGGGCGCACGGTCCGCGTCCTGCGCGAGGGCCCCGCCGCCGCCGGCGCGCTCCGCCTCGACGCCCCGCTCGACGGCCTCGCGCCCGGCCTCTACTCGGTGGTCGTCCGCACCGGCGACGCCGCGTGGACGGGCCGCCTCTCGGTCGTCCGATGATCCGCCTCGCGCTGCTGCTGCTGCTCGCGCTGCCCGGCGGGCAGGTCCGCGACGTCACGTCGGCCGACGGCGTGCGCTACCGCGTCGCGTGGGAGGCGCCCGCGCGGCACGTCGCCGGCACCAACGCGCTGGTGTTCCGCCTCACGACGCGGGCCGGGCGCCCGCTGCGCGCGACCCGGTTCGCCGTCCTGCCGTGGATGTGGATGGGGCGCGGCGACGGCCACGCGACGCCCACCGAGGCGCCGCGCGAAACGTCGCCCGGCGTCTGGCGTGTCCCGATCTACTACGTGATGCCCGGCGAGTGGACGATGGCCGTCGTCGTCGCCCGCCGGGGCGTGCGGCCCGACACCGTCCGCTTCGCGCCCTTCCTCGTGCACGACCGATGACACGCCTCGCCTTCCTTCTCCTGCTCGCCACCGGCGTCTCCGCCCCCGCCGCCGCGCAGCACGCCCACGACGCGCCGACGACGCGCGCCGATGGCGCCGCCACCGGCCCGCCCACTGCCACGCAGGTCACCGGCCTCCGCGTGGACGACGCCGCGCCGCCCGCCGGCAGCGGCGTCGGGCGCACGATGCTCCGCTGGCCCGACGGCGGCTACGCGACGGTCGTCTACGGACGCCCCTACCGGCGCGGGCGCGTCGTCTTCGGCGGCATCGTCGGCTACGGCGCGGCGTGGGTCGCCGGCGCGCACCAGTCCACCGAGCTCTGGACGAGCGTCCCGCTCGCCGTCGGCGGCGTGCGCCTCGCGCCCGGCGGCTACAGCCTCTTCGTGACGCCGCGCGCCGAGGGACGGTGGACCCTCCACGTCAACCGCGCGCTCGGGATGCACCTCGCCGACGAGTACGACGCGAGCCGCGACGTGGCCGTCCTCAGCCTCGCGCCCGAGACGCTCGCCGCGCCCGCCGAGGCCCTCACGTGGGCCTTCGAGACGGCCCCCGATGGCACCGCGTCGCTCGCGCTGGCGTGGGACACCGTCCGCCTCGCCGTCGCCGTCGCCCGATGACCCGCCTCCTGCTCCTCGCCGTCGTCCTGCTCGCCGCCGGGTGCGCCTCGCGACCGGCGCACCTGCTCCCGGAGGACGACCTCACCGACGACGCGTGGTCGCTCACCGACCACACCGGCGCGCCGTTCGCGTTCCCCGCCGACGTCGCCGGCCGGCCGGCGCTCGTCACGGCCATCTACACGCACTGCCCCGACGTGTGCATCATGACGATGGCCAACCAGCGGCGCATCCGCGACGCGCTCGGCGCCGACACGGCGCGCGTGGCGTTCGTCACCTTGACCTTCGACCCGGCGCGCGACACGCCCGAGGTGCTCGCCGCCCACGCCGCGCTCTGGCGCACCGGCCCCGGCTGGCGCCTCGCCACGGCCGACACGACCACCACCGGGCGCCTCATGCGCCGCCTCGGCATCCGCTCCGAGGTCTCGGCGCGCGACACGCTCGACGACGGCACGCCGACCTACTCGATCGCCCACACGGACAAGCTGCTGCTCCTCGACGCCGACGGACGCGTCGTCGAGACCTACGGCGGCTCGGCCGCGCCGCCCGACATGGTCGTTGCCGACACCCGCGCCCTGCTCCCCTGACCGCTTCCACGATTCCCGCGGTTCCCGCGTGCTCCTTATGACTCTCCGCGTGCTCCCGCTCGCTCTCTTCGTCCTCGCCGGATGCCAGGCCGAGGCGCCAGAACCGCCTCCCGCCCCCGTGGCGGCGGCGCCCGACGTGGCGCGTGCTCCCGAGGCGACCGACGCTTTCGCGCCCGTCGCGCCCGCCGGCGGCACCACCGGCCTCTTCCTGACGATCACCGGCGGCTCGGTGCCCGACACGCTGCTCGGCGCGTCGTACGCGGGCGCCGAGCGCGTGGAGGTCCACGAGACCTACGACGCAGGCGACGGGATGCGCGGGATGCGCGAGATCGAGGCGCTGCCCGTGGCGGCGGCCGACACCGTGCGCCTCGCGCCGGGCAGCTACCACGTGATGCTCATCGGCCTGCGCGAGGCGATCGCCGTCGGCGACACGCTCGCGGCCGACCTGCGCTTCGCGCGCGGCGGAACGGTGCCCGTGCGCGCGGTCGTCCGCTCGCTCGACGCGATGCCGCACGGCGGCCACCGGGAGACCCCGTGACGACCGAACGCCGGTGACCCGGTACGTCGTCGGAATCCGTGTTAGGGGTGTCCCCTCTCCCCACCCACCGATGCGTATCCCGTTCCTGATCCTCGCCGCTCTCGCCCTCCCGCTCGCCGCCTGCGGCGGTTCCGACGACGCCTCCGTCGCCGACGCCGAGGTCGAAGAGACCGGCCAGCCGGGCGTCCTCGGCCAGCTCGGCCAGTTGCAGCGCGCCACCGAGCAGTTGCAGGAGGCCGCCGAGCAGACGCCCGCGGACCCCGTCAACTTCCGCGTCCTGCGCGACCAGCTGCCCGAGGCGCTCGACGGCTTCGAGCGCACCAACGCCGAGGGCGCCAGCCAGAGCGCGATGGGCTTCTCCATCTCGGAGGCCACCGCCACGTACACCGGCGCGGAGTCCGACGCCGGCACGCCCGAGGTCACGCTCAAGATCGCCGACTACGGCGCGCTGCCGTCGCTCGCGCTGATGGGCATGGCGTGGACCATGGCCGACGTCGACCGCGAGACGAGCACCGGCTACGAGAAGACGGTCCAGATGGCCGGCCACCGCGGCTACCGCACCTACGACACCGAGAGCCGACGCGGCGAGTTCAGCCTGAGCGTCGCCCAGCGCTTTCTCGTGCAAGTCACCGGCTCGAACGTGGACGACGCCCAGATCGAGGACGCGCTCCGCGCCGTCAACGTGGACGCGCTGGCCGCGATGCGCGACGAGGGCCGTCAGGCGGCGGCCGAGTAACGCCGCACCGAGTAACTCCGGGCGGGCGGGGCGCGTCGCACCACGTGCGATCTTTCCCTCACGCGTCCCTCCCCGCTCCCTCATGCGACTCCTCCTCTGCGCGCTCGCCGCGCTCACCCTCGCCGCGCCGATCGCGGCCCAACCGCAGGTCGGCGTCAGCCAACCCGTCTACGCCCCCGGCACCGGCCTCGACGTCTCCGGCATGGACCCGGCGGCGCGCCCGCAGGACGACTTCTTCCGCTACGTCAACGGCCGCTGGGTGGACACGACGCCCATCCCGGCCGACCGCTCGGCCTACGGATCGTTCGACATGCTGCGCGACGCCTCCGAGGCCAACGTGCGCGCCATCATCGAGGACGCCGCCGCCGGCCGCGTGGCCGACCGCGACGCGGCGCGCATCGGCGCCGTCTACACGTCCTACATGGACTCGGCGCGCGTCGAGGCGCTCGGCATCGCGCCGCTCCGGCCGGACCTCGACCGCATCGCCGCTGTCGGCTCCACGGCCGACTTCGTGCGCTACCTCGCCGCCAACCGCGTCTCGTTCGGGCCGTCGCTCGTCGGCGGCGGCGTGGGCGTGGACCGCCGGAACTCGCAGCGCCACGTCGTCTCGCTCTTCCAGAGCGGCACCGCGCTGCCCGACCGCAGCTACTACCTCGAGGACCGCTTCGCCGACGCCCGCGCCGGCTACCTGACGTACCTCGAGCGACTCCACGCGCTCGCCGGCCTGCCGAACGGCGCCGCCAACGCCCGCGCCATCCTGGACCTCGAGACGGCGATCGCGCGCGCGCAGTGGACGCGCGTCCAGAACCGCAACCCCGAGGCGACCTACAACCCGCGCGCCGTGGCCGACCTCGCGGCCGCGCACCCCAACCTCCACCTGCCGGCGATGCTCGCCGGCTGGGGCGTGCCGGTGGACTCGGTGATCGTCGGCCAGCCGTCGTTCCTCGCGGCGGCCGACAGCCTGCTCGGGGCCGTCCCGCTGGAGACGTGGAAGATCTGGGCCACCGCGCGCACCCTCTCGGAGGCCGCCGACTATCTCCCCGCCGCCTTCTCCGACGCGCGGTTCGACTTCTACGGGCGCCAGCTCTCGGGGCAGCAGGTCCAGCAGGCCCGCTGGAAGCGCGCCGTGCGCACCACCGAGGGCATCTTCGGCGAGTCCGTCGGGCGCATCTACGTCGCGCGCCACTACCCGGCCGAGGCCGCCGCGCGCATGGACGCGCTCATCGAGAACCTGCGCGAGGCGTTCCGCGCCTCCATCGGCGAGCTGACGTGGATGGGCGAGGCGACCCGCGCCGAGGCGCTCCGCAAGCTGAGCACCTACACCTACAAGATCGGCCACCCGGCGGAGTGGGAGGCCTACGAGGGCCTGGAGGCCCGCCCCGACGACCTCATCGGCAACATCCGCCGCGCGTCGGCCTGGCGCCACGCCGACATGGTGCGCCGCCTCGGCGAGGCGCCCGACCGCGCCCGCTGGGGCATGACGCCGCAGACCGTCAACGCCTACTACAACCCGGCCTTCAACGAGATCGTCTTCCCGGCCGCCATCCTCCAGCCGCCGTTCTTCAACGTCGAGGCCGACGACGCCATCAACTACGGCGGCATCGGCGCCGTCATCGGCCACGAGTTCAGCCACGGCTTCGACGACCAGGGCAGCCAGTTCGACGCCGACGGCAACCTCCGCTCGTGGTGGACGCCCGAGGACCGCGCGGCCTTCGTTGCGATCACTGACCGCCTCGTCGCGCAGTACGACGGCTACCGTCCGTTCGAGGACGCCGGCGTCAACGGCCGCCTCTCGCTCGGCGAGAACATCGGCGACCTCTCGGGCCTCACGATGGCGTGGCGCGCCTACCAGCGCTCGCTCGACCGCAACGGCGACGGCACCGTCGGCCCCGACGAAGAGGCGCCGGTGATCGGCGGCTTCACCGGCGCGCAGCGCTTCTTCATGGGCTGGGCGCAGGTCTGGCGCACCCAGTTCCGCGAGGCGCGCCTGCGGCAGCAGCTCGAGACCGGCCCCCACTCGCCGGGCCAGTACCGCGCCATCGGTCCGCTCCCGCACATCGACGGCTTCTACGAGGCGTTCAACGTCCAGCCCGGCGACGCGCACTACGTCGCCCCCGAGGACCGCATCCGCCTCTGGTAGAATGCCCCCGCTCGGGTAGGGACACACCGCCGGTGTGTCCCTACGAGGACCGTCCCGGCGGTGGCAGGGCGGCGGCGATCCGCGCGCGCGCTGGCGCGTTCGGAGCACGCCCCGCCGCCCCGCCCGGGCTCCGCCCCTGTCCGCCACCGACGACTTCTACGCCCGGCTGCCGCCGCTGGCGCGCTTCGCCGACCTCGTCCGGCCCGACGCCTACGCGGCGGTGCCGGACGACTGGTCGGTCGTCGTGGCCGACGTCGTCGGCTCGACGGAGGCCGTCGCCGCCGGGCGCTACCGCGACGTCAACTACGTCGGCGCGGGCGCCATCGCGGCGGTCCTCAACGCCGTCGGCCACACCGACGTGCCGTTCGTCTTCGGCGGCGACGGCGCGACGCTCCTGCTCGCGCCCGGCGTGCGCGACCGCGCGCTCGGGGCGCTCGTCGCCCTCCGCGCCGACGCCCGCGCGCGCCTCGGCCTCGACCTCCGCGTCGGCGCCGTGCGCGTGGCCGACGTGCGCGCCGCCGGGCACGACGTGCGGCTGGCGCGCGTCGAGGTCGCGCCGGCGTACGCGCAGGCGCTGCTCGCCGGCGACGGGCTGGCGTTCGCCGAGGCGCAGATCAAGTCCGACCCCGCGCGGTTCGCGCCGAACCTCCCGCCGACCGACGACGCCGACCTCTACGCCGGCCTCGAGTGCCGCTGGCACGACGTCGCGAGCCCGCGCGGCGAGACCGTCGCGCTGCTCGTGCAGGCCGCCGGCGACCCCGGCGGGCCGGGGCAGGCTGCCGAGGCGACCTACACCGACGTGCTGGAGACCATCGAGCGCATCTACGGGCCCGACGACGCCCACCACCCGATCTCGGTGGACCACCTGCGGCTCCGCGCGGCGCCGGCCACGACCGCCGAGGCGCGCCTCCGCGCGCGCTCGTGGCGCGACCGCCTCGTCCTCATCGGGCAGGGACTCATCGGGCGCGTGCTGCTCTGGCGCGGGCGGCCGACGTCCGAGACCGACTGGGCGCGCTACCCGCACCTGCTGCGCGCGGCGACCGACGTCCGCAAGTTCGACGGCGCGCTGCGCATGATCCTCGCCGGGACACCCGACCAGCGCGAGGCGCTGGAGGCGTGGCTGGAGGAGGCGTTCGTCGCCGGTCGCCTCGCGTGGGGCACGCACGCCGCGCGCGCCGCCGTGCTGACGTGCCTCGTCTACGAGCGCATGGGCCGCCAGGTCCACTTCGTCGACGCCGCCGGCGGCGGCTACACGCAGGCCGCCGTCGGCTTCAAGGCGCGCCTGAAGGCCCTGGCCGATGCGTAGGTCCGATTTCATTTGAGACCGCGCGCCGCCGGCCGATGTCCGGCGCGATGGCCCTCACCGAAACGCCCGTCCCCGCCCGCGCCGGCGACACGCCGGAGGCCGCGCTCGGCCGCCTCCGGCGGCTGCTCGACGTGTGCGTGGCCCTCAACTCGACGCGCGACATCGACGAACTGCTCGCGACGCTGGTCCAGACCACGACCGTCGTGCTGCGTTGCGAGGCCGCGTCGATCCTGCTCTACGACGACCGCGACGCCGCGCTCCGCTTCATCGCCGCGAGCGGCGACGGCGCCGACGCGCTGCGCGACGTCGTGGTGCCGCTCGACGGCAGCCTCGCCGGGACCATCTTCCGCGAGGACCGCCCGCTGCTGGCGGCCGACCTCGCCGCCGACCCGCGCCACTTCGCGGAGGCTGCTGAGGCGACGGGCGTGCGCCCCGAGGTGCTGCTGGGCGTCCCGATGCGCGCCGACGGCGCGCCCATCGGCGTGCTGGAGGCCATCAACCCGACCGACGGGACGTTCGACGACGCCGACGCCGAGACGCTGCTCGTGATCGCGGCGCAGGCGGCCGTCGCGCTGCGCAACGCGTGGCAGCGCGACGCCCTCGCGGCCGCCAACGCGCGCCTCGAAGAGACCGACCGGGCGCGCGTCCGCTTCCTCGCCGTCGCCTCGCACGAGTTGCGGACGCCGCTGGCGACGGTCCGCGGCTACGCCGAGGTGCTGGCCGACGAGGCGCCCCCCGCGCTGCGCCCCTTCGCCGACGAGGTGCTCGCCGCCGGCCGGCGCATGACCGAGATCGTCGAGACCGTCGAGGAGATGATCGCGACCGACGAGCGGTCCGAGGCGGGGTCGGTCCGCGTGACCGACCTGTTCGCCGCCGCGCGAGCCGTCGCCGGCCGCGCGCTGACGCTCGACCTGACCGACGCGCGGCTGGCGGTCCGCGCCGACCCGGCGCGCTTGCGCCTCGCCGTGAGCCACCTCGTGCGCAACGCCGTCGCCTTCACGCCGCCGGACGGCACGGTGACCCTCTCGGCGCGCGCCGCCGGCGCCGACGTCGCGCTCTGCGTGTGCGACACGGGGCGCGGCATCGCGCCCGAGCATCTGGAGCGCATCTTCGAGCCGTTCTACCAGGTGGACGCCACCGAGTCGCGCGCGCACGAGGGGCTCGGCGTGGGCCTCTCGGTCGTCCGCTCGATCGTGATGCGCGCCGGCGGGCGGATCTGGGCGACGAGCGGCGGCGACGGGCGCGGCACGACGCTCCACCTGCGCCTCCCGCGCGCGGACGCCGGTCCGGCGACCGACGGCCGGCGGCCGATGAGCCTCCCGCGTCCGCTTCCCGTCGTGTCGGCGCCCGACTGGACGGCGCCCGCCGTCGGCGTGTTGGCGGCCTGAGCGGACGGGCCGGAGCGACGGCGGCTAGGCCGGCGCGTCATCGCGCAGGTCGTGCGGGAGCGGGACGTCGGCGTCGCGGCCGTGGTCGATCAGGTCGCCGGCGGCCTCGGGGTCGTGCGAGAGGAGCGCCGGGAGGCTGTCGGCGGGGTCCGGCGTGCCGTCGGGCCGCGTCACGCCGACGGCGATGCCGAGGCGCGCCGCACGGCGCGCCCAGCGCTGGCGCGCGAACGCCTGCATGTCGGCCGCGCGGTCGCCCTCGTCAAGGATCTCCAGCCCGAGGAGCGTCTCGACGATGTCTTCCATCGTCACGATGCCGGCGGTGCCGCCGTACTCGTCCACCACCAGCGCGATGTGCTCGCGGCGCGCGAGGAGGTGGTCGAAGAGGTCGGGTAGCGGCATCGGCTCCGGGACCGTCAGCACGTCGCGGCGGAGCACGTCCAGCGCGTCGTCGGCGCGGCCGTCGGTGTGGGCCTCGCGGATGTCGTCTTCGAGCACGTAGCCGGTGACGTGGTCGCGGTCGCCGTCGAAGACCGGCAGGCGCGAGAACGGGATGCCGCCGGCGACCGTCGCGCCGACGGTCTGCTCGCGCGGGTAGGCCACGACCACCGTGCGCGGCGTCATCACGTCGCCCGCGCGGAGCGTGCGGAAGCGGAAGAGGTGCTCGAGGATGCGCCGCTCGCGGTCCTCGATCACGCCCTGCTCGGCGCCCATGTCGGCCATCGCGACGAGCTCGTCGCGGCTGACGTCGCCGTGCGCGCGCCCGCCCTGGAGGCGGCGCGAGATCCAGCGCGAGACGGCCACGAGCGGGTAGAGCGCGAGGATCATCGGCGGCAGGATGCGCGCCGTGAACGGCAGCAGGCCGCGCCAGTAGGTCGCGCCGAGCGTCTTGGGGATGATCTCGGTCAGCAGCAGGATCGTGATGGTGAGCACGACCGAGAAGGCGCCCACGTAGGCGCTGCCGAAGACGACGGCGGCCTGCGCGCCGGCGCCCGCCGCGCCGATGGTGTGCGCGAACGTGTTGAGCGTGAGGATGGCCGCCAGCGGACGGTCCACGTCGCTCTTGAGTGCCTGCACGCGCGCGGCCAGCGCCGGCCGCTCGGTGGCGAGCGAGCGGATGTAGGACGGCGTGGCCGTCAGCAGCGTCGCCTCCAGCAGCGAGCAGAGGAACGAGATCGCGTGCGCGACGCCGACGTACAGCAGGAGCAAGCCCATGCGGGAGCCGCCCGTGGCGGCAGGGAACGCGGAGGCGGCGGTACGGAGGCCGCCGCCGGCTGTTCCGCGCGCCGCTAGCGGCGACCCCAGATTCGCACGCTCTGCGGCGGCATCGTCACCTCCAGCCGCGGCACGCCGACGAGGTCGGCGCCGATGCCGAAGTTCTCGGTGCGCCCGCCGGCGCGGTCGGACTCCGCGTAGAGGCGCCACGTGCCCTCGGGCAGGTCGGCGGCCATGTCCACGGCCACGTCGCCGGCGTTGACCATCACGAGGATGCGGTCGGCGATCATCCAGCCGAGCGCACGCGGGTCGTCCGGCGTGACGAAGCGGACGTAGCCGTCGGGCACGGGCTCGGCGCCGACGCGCAGCACGGCACCGCGCGCGCTCCGGCGGAGCGCGATGAGCCCCTGCCACCACGCCTCCATCGCGGCGTGGTTCACTGGCCCGTCGGCGCGGCCGACGGTCTCCCAGTCGTACTGGTTGGGCACGCGCAGGTTGTAGGTGTCGCCGCGCCCGTTGATGTAGATGGGCGAGAGCACGGTCTGGAGCACGCGCTGGCCGCCCATCTGCTCGCGCGTCGGCGCGGCGCCCTTGGAGCGCAGGATCTCGGTCCCGCCGTTGATGACGACCGGCCCGAGGCCGGTGAGCAGCAGCGTGGCCGCGATGCGGACCGCCGCCTCGTCCACGCCCTGGCGCCCGTCGAAGGCGCAGTCGCCGGTGACGCAGGTCGCGAACTGGTCGGCCAGCGCCCAGTTGTCGTGGATGTCGAGGTAGTTGATGCCGTGGTTGGGCGTGGCCTCGTCGGGGAAGGCGTTGGCGAGGCCGCGCATGACGGCGTCGCGCTGGCTGCCGTCGCCGCCGGCGAAGCCGCGCGACGCGACCGCGTCGCCGGCGACGGGCTCCGTCGGGCCCTTGAAGGCGTTGCGCGCGTCGTCCTGGAAGAAGGGGATCGGGGCGTCGGCCTTGTACCAGTCCCACGACGGGTTGGCCTCGTAGTCGGGGTCGGAGGACGCGATCCACGGCTCGCCGTACCAGATGAGGTCGGCCGGCAGGTTGGCGCGGAGCCAGCGGAGCGTCTGCTCGTCGGTCTGGCCGGCGAGGTCGATCCGGAAGCCGTCCACGCCGAAGACCTCGACGAGCTGGCGGCACTGGTCGAGCAGCCAGCGCTGCATCATCGGGCGGTTCTCGGACTTCATCTCGTTGCCGAAGACGCCGATGTGGGCGCCCGTCGCGTCGAGGCGGTAGCCGTAGTGGCGGTCGGTGCCGTTGAAGGTCATCGGCCAGTCCTGGCCCTCCATGTTCTCGCCCGTGTGGTTGAAGACGAGGTCCACGATGACCGCGATGCCGCGCCGGTGGTAGGCGTCGACGAGGTCGCGGAACTGCTCGCGCTCGGCGCCGAACTCCGTCCCCCGCTGGCGGAAGCGGTTCTCGATGGCGAGCGCGTGCGTGGTGCGGTAGCCCCACTGGTAATTCTCCCGGTCGATGCCCATCTCGCGCATGAACGGGTCGTCGGCGAAGGCGGCCTGCCAGACGTCGTCGGGGTAGTGGAGGAATTCCTGGACCGGCATCAGGTGGAGCACGTTGACGCCGAGGCGCTCGACGAAGTCGATCCCGACGGGTTCGCCGGCGGCGTTGCGCAGGCCGGCGGCGTGCATCGCCGGGAACGTCCCGCGCAGATCCTCGCTCACCGGCAGGCGGTCGGTGAAGTCCTGGACGTGGACCTCGTACGCCACGACGTCCTCCATGCGCGGGCGCCCGCCGGCGACGGGCGCCGGCGGCTCGAAGTCGTCGACCCAGATGCGCGAGCGGCCCCACGAGTCGTCGGAGACGAGCGCGTAGGGGTCGCTCACGCGGCGGCCGGTCTGGTTGGTGAAGCGCGAGCCCGGCCCGTCGGGGCCGTAGACGCCGAAGTCGTACCACATGCCGCCGAGCGCGCGGTCGCGGAGCTCGACCTCCCAGACGCCGTCGGCGTCGCGCGTCATCGCGTGGCTCTCGGCGGCGTCGCCGGTAAGGCCGGGGTAGAGGAAGACGCGCACGGAGTCCGCGCGCGGCGCGAAGAGGCGGACCGTCGTGATCGGCACGAGGCGGGCGCACTCGGGGCAGCCGTCGCGCTCGACCGTCGCGCCGAGGGGCTTGTCGCTCGCCATCGTGCGCCAGAGGCCGTCGAAGCGCGCCATCGCGCGCAGCGGCTTGGTGAAGAGCGGGATGCCGGCCTCGACGTAGTGGACCTGGTCGGGGTCGAGCGGGACGGCCGTCGTGAGCAGCGCCGTGTCCGACTCGTGGGGCGTCAGGAGCGCGACGGGCACCTCGGTGGAGTCCCAGCGGACGATCCGGTAGTGGTCCGCCGTCATCGGCCGGTCGGCGCCGGTGACGCGCACCCAGACTGACGTCGGCCCGCGCAGCTCGGCCGTGAGGCGCGGCGGCGTCACGCCGAAGAGGTAGACGAGGTTGCCGGCGTCGACGTTGGTCGCGCCGGGCGCGGGGTCGAGCCAGCGGCCGGCGCCGCGCGCGTCGTCGACGCGGAACTTGAACGGGCTCGCCGGCGCGACGGTCGCGAACTCGGCGTTGGGCACGGCGAGGCGCCAGACGCCGCCGGGGCCGGGCGCGAGGCGCCACGCGGGGTCGTCCATGTCGGTGCTCCACGCGCGGAAGGCGCCGGTGACGACGACGCGGTCGGGCGTCTGGACGCCGTAGCGGCCGGCGTCGAAGACGAAGACCGTCGTGTCGCCGCGGAGGGCGTAGCCCTGGAGGCGCTCGGCGTCGGACGGCGGGCCGGACTGCGCGTTCGCGGCGGTGAACAAGAGCGGGACGAGCAGGAGCGCGGCGCGGAGGAGCACGGGGCGTCGGGCGGGTTGGACCAGAAAGTAAGCGCTTTCATCGCCCTCCCGGCGGCCTCAGACGTACTTCTCGCCGCGCACGACCTGCGCGTCCTGCACGTAGACGATCACCGCGTAGTGCTCGAAGTAGGCGTCGGCGACGTGCGCCACGATCGCGTCGGCCACGTCCGGGCTGACGAGCGTCTCGATGCGCGTGTCCGGCCCCTCCCACTCGCTCGCGCGGACGCCACGCGAGCCGCGGCCGGTCGCCTGCGTGAGCGTGTAGCCCGTCGCGCCGAGCGTGTCGAGCGCGCGCAGCAGCCGGTCTTCGAGGATGCGCTCGGTCACGATCGTGACCAGCTTGAGCGGGGTCGTGGGGCGCGTCATCGGTCGGGGGGTCAGGCGGCCAGCCAGGCCGCCGCCGCATAGTAGAGCGGGATGCCGAGCGTGACGTTGAACGGGAAGGTGACGCCGAGCGACGCCGTGAGGTAGTACGTCGGGTTGGCCTCGGGCAGCGCGATGCGGACCGCCGCCGGCGCGGCGATGTACGACGCGCTCGACACCATCGCGCCGAGGACGGCGCTGCCGGCCGGCGAGAGGCCCACGAGGCCGCCCGCCCACACGCCCAGCAGGCCGTGCACGATGGGCACGAGCACGCCGAAGCCGACGAGGAACGGCCCCACGCGGCGCAGGTCGCGCAGGCGGCTCCCTGCGAGGATGCCCATCTCCAGCAGGAAGAGCACCAGCGCGCCCTGGAAGCCGGACACGAAGAACGGCGCCGCCGGCGCGAAGCCTTCCCGCCCCACCGCCCAGCCGATGGCGAGCCCGCCGGCGAGCAGCACCACGCTCCGCCCGGCGAGGACCTCGTGCAGCGCGTCGCGCCACGAGCCGGCGCGCTCGCTGCCGATGAACGCGATCATCAGCGCGACGACGATGGCCGGCACCTCCAGCACGGCCACCAGCGCCGGCAGGAAGCCCTCGGCCACGGCGCCCGTCGCGGCGCCGTAGCTCGTCGCAACGATGAACGTGACGGCCGAGACCGACCCGTAGTGCGCGGCGATCGCCGAGGCGTCCACGCGCGAGAAGCGCCCCAGGCGGCGGAGCACCGCGTAGGCCGTCAGCGGCGTGACGATGCCGAGCGCGAGCGTCGCGAGCGCCGGGCCGGCGAAGACGCCGAGCGGCGTCTCGCTCAGCTCGACGCCGCCCTTGAGGCCGATGGCGAGCAGGAGGTAGATCGAGAGGCCGTTGTAGAGCGCGTCCGGCAGCCGCAGGTCGCTCCGGACGAGCGACGCCACGACGCCGAGCACGAAGGCGAGGACGACCGGCGAGAGCAGGTTGGCGGCGAGCGCGTCGGGGCTTCCCATGGCTACCGGGCGGCGGGGAACGGGACCACGCGGCCGGTACCGACGTGGTGGCACAGCGGCGCGGCCACGACGCCGGGAAAGCGGTCCGCCAGGCGCCGCTGCTCGGCGTCGGCCGCCCCCCGCTCGTCGGCGCGGAAGACCGGCACGAACGTGCCGCCACCGGCGGCGCCGGGCGCGGCGCCGGCGAGCGTCGCGACGAGCGTCTCGCGCGGGACGTGCCCGCGGAACCAGCACAACGTCCATACCCCGCCCACGCCGACGGTCTCGACGAGCGGGAGCGGCGACACGCACGACGCCGTGAACGCCGGCTCGCCGGCGCCCGGCGGGACGAGCCAGATGCCGGCGAGCGGGCCGTCGGTGGCGACGCCGGCCACCGAGCGGAAGACCAGGAAGGTCCCGACCCCTCGGCACGTGCGGCCGAGCCACTCGGGGCGGTGCGCGACGGCGACGAGCGTCGTCGGGGCGAGAGGTCGGCGCTCCGACCGGCGGTCGGGCAGGTGCGGCGCAGGGTGCATCGGCGGAACGGACGGGCATGAAAAAAGGCCGGCACGCGACGCGGGGCGTCGGTGTCGGCCTACTCTCGGAGCACCCGCCCGGGGGCGTGTGCGTGGCGAGTCTGCGGAGGAAAGGGGCGTCCGTGCGTCGCTCCCGGCGAGGGAGTCGCGTGCCCGGACGCGCCGCCCTACGAGGCCCGGCGACGGCGGTTCCCGCCGGCTCAGTCGGCGAAGCGCGCGTCGAGGTCCTGGTCCAGCCCGAAGACGAAGACGCGCTCGCCGGTGCGCGCGCTGATGTCGGTGTGCATCGTCACCACGCGCGCGCCGGTGGCCTCCTCGATGATCGCGCCGAGCGCGTCGCGGCAGCCCTCGATGAGGCGCGAGCGGACCTGCTTGAGGAGCTCGACGCCGCCGGGCTCGCGGCTGAGCTGCTGCTCGGCCGGGCTGAGCACGCCCATCAGGCGGACGAGCACGACGTCCTGCAACACGAACGTGCGGGCCTGGCGCGGGCCGCGCCCGAGGTGGTCGCGCTCGAAGCGCGTGAGCGCCTCCGTGATGGCGGCCTCGACCTGTCCCCGGGAGGCGGCGCGCGGGAGATCGGAGGGAGCCATCGGAGGCGGGGCGGGCGGCGGGCGGAGTCTACGCCGGCGGCTCTACGGCTGCGCCCGCTTCACGGCGTGGCCCATGTAGCCGACGGCCGTCGAGCCGGTGAACGCGAACGCGAAGCCGGGGTCCACGCGCCGGCGCGCGACGCTCCTCCAGAAGGCGCGGTTCAGGCGCGGACGCACGCCGCGCACCTCCTGCACGTCCAGCCCGGCGTTCGCGCAGCGCGCCGAGAGCGTCTCGGGCGACTGGAAGAGGCGGTAGACGTGGATGTGCTCCGGCGCGTCGCGCACGACGAACGTGAAGCCGTGGATGGCGACGAGCCACGCCAGCGGCGTGCGCGAGAACGTGTTGAACACGACCACGCCGCCGGGACGCAGCACGCGCGCGGCCTCAGCGAGGACCGCTGGCGTGCTCTCGACGTGCTCCAGCATGTCGAGCAGCAGCACGGCGTCGACCGACGCGTCGTCGGCCGGCAGCGCGGCGGCGTCGGCCACGACGAAGCGGACGTCGGCGCCCGGCGGCGCGCGGCGCGCGGCGGCCTCGACGGCGCCCGGCGCGAGGTCCACGCCGAGGACGCGGTGGCCGGCGGCGGCCAGCGGGTGTGCCACGAGCCCTCCGCCGCAGGCCGCGTCGAGGACGTCGGCGCCGCCGGCGAGGCCGTGACGGTCCAGCACCTCGTGCACGTAGGCCGTCTTGAGGCGCCCCTCGGCGCGGAGCAGCGCGATGGCGTGTCCGTCGCCCTCGAACCACAGGTCGCCGAGCGAGTCGTAGAAGGCGTTGTTGACGGAGGGGGGCACTGGGGAATGGGGAATGGGGAATGGGAAGATGCCTCTTCTGGCTGGCCGCCGGCCGCCGGCTCCTCCCCCATCCCTCATTCCCCATCCCTCATTCCTGGCCGCGAAGCGGCCCTACGCCTTTACCCGGTCGCAGGCCTCGGCGACGGCCGAGAGGAGCGCGTCGCGCGTGAACGGCTTCGGGACGTACTCGTCGAAGCCCATCGCGAGGTAGCGGGCGCGGTCGCCGGTGAGGCCGAACGCCGTGACGGCCACGATGGGCAGGCCCTCGCGGCCGGTCATCCGCCGGAGGCGGCGCATGACCTCGGTGCCGTCGGCGCCGGCGCCGAGGTGGATGTCCAGCACGGCGAGGTCGATCGGCTCGCGCGCGGCGATCTCGAGCGCCTCCTCGCCGGTGGCCGCCTTGACGATGCGGAAACGCCCCTCGAGGACGCGGCCGGTGACGAGGCGGGCCTGCTCGTTGTCGTCCACGACCAGCGCGAGCGGGCGCTCGTCGGGCGGCGGCTCGTCGGCACCGACGCGCGGCAGCGCGACGATGAACGACGTGCCCCTGCCGGGCTCGCTCTCGACGGCGATGGTGCCGCCCATGCGCTCGACGAGCTGGCGCGCGATCGAGAGGCCGAGGCCGGCGCCCTCGTGGGTGCGCGCGAAGCCCGACGACGCCTGCTCGAACTCGCCGAAGACGCGCGGCAGGAACTCGGGCGCGATCCCGATGCCGGTGTCGCGGACCTCCACGTAGACCTGCGCGGCGTCGGCCGTGACCGTGAGCGTCACGCGCCCGCCGTCGGGCGTGAACTTGAGGGCGTTGCCGACGAGGTTGTGGAGCACGCGCGCGAAGGCGGCCTCGTCCAGCGCGGCCGTCGCGCCGGGGGCCTCCACGACCGACTCCAGCGCGAGGCCGCGGCGGTCGGCCTCGGGCTTGAGCAGGCGGCCGGCCTCGGCGACGGCGTCGGGCACCGACATCGGCGCGAGCACGAGGTCGCCGCGCCCGGCCTCGAAGCGCGCGAGGTCGAGCACCGAGTTGAGGGTCTCCATCAGGCGGCGCCCGCCCTCGGCGATGCGGTCCACGTACTCGCGCTGCTCGGGGTCGGCGACGTCGGCCGAGAGGACGTCGGCGTAGCCGAGGATGGACGTGAGCGGCGTCCGGATCTCGTGGCTCATGTTGGCGAGGAAGGTGGTCTTGACGTGGGCCACCTCCTCGGCGTGCTGCTTGGCGCGGACGAGCACGGCCTGCGCGCGGCGGCGCTCGGAGGCGTCGCGCAGGTTGAGCACGATGCCGCCGACGGCGGGGTCGTCGAAGAGCGCGACGGCGACGCCGTCCGCGTAGACCTCCTCGCCGTCGGCGCGGCGCAGGCGGAGCTCGCCCGCGACGGGCGCGCCGCCCGACGTGGCGGTCCGCGAGAAGGCGTCGAGGATCGTCGCGTGGTCCTCGGGGCGGACCCAGTTGAGGCCCGTCTGGCCGACGACGTCCTCGGGCGCGACGCCCAGCAGCGCCTCGACGGCCGGGCTGATGTAGGTCACGCGCGCGTCGGCGTCGAGCACGACGGTGACGTCGGACGAGCGCTGGACGAGCGCGCGGAATCTCGCCTCGCTGCGCTCGAGCGCGGTGCGCGTCGCGCGCGCCTCGGTGACGTCCTCCAGCAGGCCCTCGTGGTAGAGCAGGTGGCCGTCGTCGTCGCGCACGGCGCGCCCCTCCAGGCGCACGATGCGGCGCGCGCCGTCGGCCCGCGTGACGTGCGCCTCGACGGTCCCGGCGACCGACGCCCGCTCGACGGCCGTGCGGAAGGTGGCGCGGCTGGCCGCGAAGCGCTCGCTCATCGCGAGCGGGGGCTCCCCGTCGGCCTCTCCGGCGAGGGCGCCGTCGGGGGCGCCGAGCAGCGCAGTCAGCGCCGGGTTGGCGAGCAGCAGGCGCCCGTCCGGCGCCGCGCGGTAGATGCCCACCGGGACCCGCTCGACGAGCGAGCGGTAGCGCGCTTCGCTCTCGTCGAGCGAGCCCTGCAGGCGGGCCGCCTCGGCGGCGGCCACGACGAGCGACGCCTCGGAGTGGCGGGCGTAGAGCACGCCGGCGAGCAGCGACAGCAGGCCGCCGCCGGCGAGCAGGCCGAGGGTCCAGACCGCCAGCGCGTCGTCGGGCGTCGGCGCGAGCGGCCGGAAGCCGGTCTGCCCCAGGGCGGAGAGGCCGGCGACGCCGACGAGACCGGCGAGGAACGTGACGGCGGCGAGGCGCGGCCCCGAGCCGATGGCCGCCGCCAGCGGCGTCAGCAGCAGCAGCATGAGCGTCGGGTCGCGCACGCCGGCGTCGATGCCCGCCTGCACGAGCACCGTCACGACGAGCGTCGCGACGACGCCCGCGGCGCCGGCCGACGACGCCCCGCCGGCGCGGACGAACGCGAGCACGCCGCCCATCGCGACGGCGGCCAGCAGCATGACGCCGGTGCGGATCCACGGCTGGCCGTCGGCCAGCAGCCCGAGGGCCACCGCCAGCAGCGCGCCGCCGCCGATCAGCGCCTCGACGACGACCACGCGCGCGCGGCGCACCTCGCGCGCCGACGGCGGGTCGGACGCGTCGGGTTCGACCCCGGCGCCCACGCGCAGCGCCGGCGGCAGGAACGGGTCCAGCCACGGCAGCGGCGGGACGACGGGCACGGGGGGCGGGTCGGAGAGCGCCATGTGGGGGGATCGCGGGACTTTCGGGGCGGTATCGTCCGGTCCCGCGCCCCCCTTGAACGCGTCGGTAGTTTGGCGCGGTCCTCCCCGCCGGGGCGGGGCGCGGGCCCGTAGCACAACGGTTAGTGCAGCCGGCTCATAACCGGACGGTTGCAGGTTCAAATCCTGCCGGGCCCACAGCGGGCACCCGTAAGCCGGACGGCGGCGGGCGCGTCACCGGCGCGTCCCGCCCCGCCTGCCCGTGCTCGACGCCCTGCGTGACTGGTTCCTCGGCCTCGGCGCCGCCTACGGTGTCGACCCGCTCGTCTTCGGGGCCATCTACGTCGGCGCGATCCCGTTCTTCACGGCGTCGGTGGCGTGGGTCGTGCGCAACCTGCGGCGCAGGCGCAGCATCGCCCTGCCGGCGCTCGCGGCGTCGTTCTTCTTCGTCTCGGCGTACCTCTACCTGCTCGTCGCCGGTGAGAACATCCCGGGATGGGTGTGGGGCGTGCTCGGCGCGATGGTCGTCGGCGGGGCCGTTTCGACGGTCCGCAGGATCCGCGCGCGCGCGGCGACGCCGTAACGGTGGTCGCTCACCGGCGCCAGACGGCCCACCACGGGCGGCGCGGCGGCGCGATCGCGCGGAGGCCCTCCAGCAGCGCCTCGAACTCGTCGCGGCACTCGCCGCACATCTCCAAGTGCTCGGCCACGAGCGGCAGCGCCTCGGCCGCGTTGCGGCCGGCGAGGCTCATCTCGGCGAAGCGCGCGATCTCGTCGGCGCAGTCGTCGCACCCGATCTCGTCGTCGCGGACGAGCGCGGCGGCGGTCACGAGGCGACGGAGACGGTCGGGCGTTAGAATCATGGTAGAACTCGGACGGCGCGGACCTCGGGGTCCCTTACCCCGCGCCGGCGGCGGTCCTCAACCGGGGTGCAGGTCGTCGGGCGTGAAGCCGCGCGCGACGAGCGCCCGCTTGAGGCGCTGCCGCGCGTCGTGCAGCAACTTGTAGAGCGCGTTGCGGTTGGTGTCCATCCGCTCGGCGAGCACGTCGAGCGGCACGCCGTGGACGAGCACGGCGGTCAGCGCCTGCCGCTGGCGCTCGGTGAGGTCCTCGGCGAGGACGCGGCGGACGAGCGCCGCGCGCTCGTCGCGGGCCAGCGCGTCGTCGGCCGCGAGGTCGCCGTCGGCGGCGGGCACGTCGGTCACCATCGCGTCGAGCGACACGTCGCGCCAGCGGTGGCGGCGCAGCTCCGAGAACGCCAGCCGCGTGGCGACGGTCGCCGCCCACGTCGTGAAGCGCGCCTCGCCGCGGAAGGTGTCCACGGCGTCGAGGATGCGCAGCAGGGCGTCCTGCGCGAGGTCCTCGCCGAGGGCGTCGGCCTGCGCCGGCGCCAGCCGCGCGAGCGTCGGCCGCAGCGCCACGACGAGCGCCGCGCGCAGGTCGGCCAGCGCCGCCTCGTCGCGCGCCCGCACGGCCGCGACCCACGCCTCGTTGGTGCGGTCGGCGCGAGCGGCAGGGCGGGACATCGGGCGGCGGCGGTCGGGCCGCAACCTACCCCGACTCCGGACCTACGGGCGGCGCTCCCGCGCCGGGGCATCGCTGGCGTCGAACGACGTGAGCGCGCCCGGCGACGCGCCCGCGCGCACGAGCAGCAGCGACGCCGGGCAGTCGCGCGCGAGCCGCTCGTGGCCCGACGAGAGCAGCGTCGCGTCCGACGCCCACGTCTCGGAGAGGCCCACCACGACGAGGTCGAAGCCGTCGCGCGCGACGCCGACGAGCGCGCCGACGGGGTCGCCGCCGCTCTCGACGCGTCGCAGCGCGACGCCGTCGGGCAGGTCGGGCGCGTCGCCGTCCACGACGAGCGCCGTGATCTCGGCGCCGGTGATCCGGCCGATGCGCGCCGCGAGGGCCAGCGCGGCGCGGTCGTGCGCGCCGGCGCCGACGGGCACGAGCACGCGCTCCCACGGCGAGAACGCGCGCTGGATGTGGATCGCCACGTCGGCGCGCGCCCGGCGCAGCACGTCGGCCACGGTCCCGCCGAGGACGTTCTCGACCACGACCGGCTTGTGCCAGCCCATCAGCACGAGGTCGGCGCCCTTGGCGTGCGCCACGTCGGCGATGTCGGCGCCGGGCGCGCGCGAGACGAACGAGAGCGCGTGGACGTCCACGCCGCCCGACGCGCCCGCGGCCCGCATCGGCGCGAGCGCGTCGTCGGCCGCCGGCGGGCCGGCCGTCGCGTCGGCGAGCGGACCGAGCGGCGCGTCGGCCCGCGCGAGGTGGAGGCCGTAGACGCGCAGCGCGTCCGCCGGCGCGAGTGCGCGCGCCACGCGGAGCAGGCCCGGCCCCGACGACGGCAGCGCGACCGGGATCAGCACCGTCGCCCGGTCGGGCGCAGCCTCGGCGTCGGCGGACTCCGCGCGGATCAGCCGGTCGGGGTAGAGCCACGCGAGGACGGGCGTCGTCATGAACGTCGTCACGAGCGCCATGAGCACCATCATCGCGAAGAGCGCCGGCGTGATGACGCCGAGGTCGAGGCCGATGGTCAGGATGACGAGCTCCATCAGGCCGCGCGTGTTCATCAGGATGCCGAGCGCGCCGGCCTCGCGCCACGACAGGCCGGTGAGGCGCGCCGCGATGGCCGAGCCGCCGAACTTGCCGGCGATGGCCACCGCCAGCACGAGCCCCGCAAAGAGCCACATGTCGGCCCCCGAGACGAGCCCGATGCTGGTCCGCAGCCCCGTCGCGGCGAAGAAGAGCGGCAGGAAGAAGACGACCGTCACGTCCTCCAGCTTCTCGGTCAGGTCGCGGACGAAGTCGTGCGCGCGCGGCAGCATCGCGCCGAAGAGGAAGGCCCCGAAGAGCGCGTGGATGCCCAGCCCCTCGGTCGCGGCGGCCGACGCGAGCAGGCCGAGGAGCACCACCGCCAGCACGTCCTGCGTCAGCCGCCCGCGCGTGGCGTGGAGGCGCTCCAGACGCGCGAGCAGCGGCCGAACGACGAACCACATCGCCAGCACGTAGAGGACCGTCCCGCCGAGCGACGCCCACAGCGGCAGCGGCATCGCGTCGGCGCGCACCAGCGCGATGACGACGGCGAGCAGGCTCCACGCCGTCACGTCGTCCACGGCCGCGCACGCGAGCGTGACGGCGCCGAGGCGGGTCCGCATCAGGTTGCGCTCGGCGAGGATGCGCGCGAGGACCGGGAAGGCCGTCACGCTCATCGCGGCGCCCATGAAGAGCGCGAAGCCGGTGAACCCGATGCTGGCGTCGGCGAGGCGCGGGTAGAGGACCAGCGCGAGCAGCGCGCCAAGCAGAAAGGGCACCACGATAGAGACGTGGCTCGTGACGACCGCCGCGTGGCCGCGCCCGCGCAGCAGCCGGGGGTCCAGCTCCAGCCCGACGAGGAACATGAACAGCAGCAGGCCGACCTGGCTGAGCGCGCCGAGCAGCGCGAGGCTGTCGGCCGGGAACAGCGCGGCGCTCACGCCGGGCGCCGCCCACCCGAGCAGCGACGGCCCGAGCATCAGCCCGGCGACCATCTCGCCGACGACCTGCGGCTGGCCGATCCGCCGGAAGAGCGCGCCGACGACGCGCGCCGCCACGATGACGACGCCGATCTGAACGAAGAGCAACAGGATGCCGTGCATGGCGACCGGAGGGTTGAATGGATCACCGGACGGGGCGCGGCCTCCCGCGCCCTCGCGTCGTCGGTCAGTGCGTCGGTCAGTGCGTCGGTCCGTGGCCGGCGGCAGAGGCCGCCTCTCGCGCCACGCGCTCCCACACGAAGGGGCGGCCGTCGCACCCGGCGCACGGCGTCTCGACGCCGGCGAGGCGCGTCACCTCGGCCAGCCCGAGCGGCACGCTCGCGACGAGGCGGGCCACGCCGGACGAGCAGCCCGGCCGCACGACGGCGCCCTCCGGGCGCGCCACGTCCAGCCGTCCGCCGTGGAACGAGCCGCGCGCCTGCGTGCCGTCGGGCCACGCGAGCCTCACGTACTCGCCCGACTGGACGACCTCGACCTCGTCGCCGGGACGCACGGCGCAGCCGTCGCCGGCTACCACGCGCCACGTCCCGCCGATGTGCGACGGCGCGTCCACGCGCTCGCCGGCCCGCAGCGTGGCCAGCACGCCGAGCAGCGGCACTCCGACGAGCACCACGTAGAGGATCACGGAGCGCATCGCCGTTACCGGAGGGCGATGCGCGGACGCCCGTCACGGACGGGCACGAACCAACGGGCGGCGCCGACGGGCGCCACGGTCCACACGGGGACCACGACCGGAGCAGGCATGGGAGCAGGGGCGGGGTTCGGAACGCGAAGACCGAACACGCACCGCCATCGCCGCGCGCCTTCGTCTTCTCTCGATGCCTACGGGGTTAGCTGACGGGCTCGGACGGAGAGATGTCCTACCGGCAGGTGCCGGATGCGCCCCGGGGCCGACGTGCGGCCCGGTGGGTCCCCCGCTCCGCCGGATGCACCGGCGGACTCGGCTGACGGATCGAAACAACTCGAACCGGCGAGGCGCCGGTTCACCGCGCCAACCTACCGCCGGCCGGCCGGTTCCAGCACCACGCCGAACGGACCTACGGGCGGCGCACGTAGCGTCCGCCGTGGTCGGCCGCCAGCGCGGCGAGGAACGCGGCGTCCTGGTCGCCGCCGAGGCCGACCGTGTGGAGCGTCACGCCGCGCCCGCGGTTGAGCGTTCGCGCGAGGTCGCGGATGGACGACGCGCTGCCGTCCGTCGGCTGCCCGTCGGTGACGAGGATGACGGTCCGCACGCCGCGCATCGCGAAGGCGCGCTCCAGCGCGGCGCGCATCGGCGTGCTGCCGTCGGCCGAGAGGCGGCTGACGTGGAGCGACGCCGCGCTGGTGTTGGCTGCGGTCGCCGGCGCGAGGTCGGGCCGCCACGCCTCGACGCGGTCGCCGAACGTGATGAGCCCGAACTGGGCCGTCGCCGGCAGGCCGCGCAGCGCCGGGATCAGCTCGCGCTTGGCGCCGCCGAGCTTGGTGGACTCGCGGCGCACCTGCCGACCGGCCACGCGCCCGACGGCACCGCCGATGCCGCGCGCGACGGCCGAGCCGGCGCGCTCGGCGGCCTCGCCGCGCACGCGGTCGGTGAGCGTCCCCTCCTGCCGGCCCTCCATGCTGCCGGAGATGTCGACGACGAAGACGAGGGCGCTCGCGCCGGTGGCGAGGCCGTAGTAGCTGGACGAGCGCTGGACGGTGTAGCAGCCGCCAACGGCGACGAGCAGGAGCAGCAGGGGAAGAAGGCGACGCATGGGACGGGTCGTGAGGTGGGACGCTACCCGGTACCACGCGATTCCGCGTCGAGTGGGATCATCGCGGCGTCATCCCGCGGTCGCGCGCCATGTCGGCAAGGCCCTCCAGCGTGAGCGACGGCGGGCCGTCGGAGCAGGCGGCGTCGGGGTCCGGGTACACCTCCACAATCGCCTCATGTGCGCCGGTGGTCAGCCCACGCGGGCGCGGAGATGAACACGAGCACCCGCGAGTGTGATCGCGTTCGTCACCTTGACCCACACCCGCTCGGCCCCGTCGGCGCGCACCTCCGTCTGCGCCGCGCTCCGACGATGATCCGCAGCCTCCACCCACGTGGCCTCCACGACCGTCGGCGCCGTCGCCAGCCCGTGTGCCACCGGCATGAAGCTACCCACCGCCGCGCCGGGCACGAACTCCGCGTCCACGTCGCCTCGCCGGAGCGTGTAGCGCTCGGCGCGGAACGTCACCCGCGCGCGTGCCACGTCCTCGTCCTCCGTCGGCATGTCGGCCGGGTCGAAGTAAACCGCCGCCTCGTTTGCGTCCGGGTCGAAGTCGGCGCGCACGCCGTACGTCGGCACCGCCGTCGTCAGATCCGTCCCGAAGAACTTGACTTCCAGGCCGCTCACGTCCAGCCGGTCCGGCGCGCCCGGTCCTGGTTCGCCAGGCGCACCGCCTCGATCTGCGCCGGCGTCGCGCCATGCGGCGGGACGTCCTCGCCGGGTTCCACGCCGTCGTGGAGGTCGTCGTTGTCGTCACGGACCGGAAGTGTCGCGTCGATCGCGAACGTCACGGCCCGGAGCGGGACGTGGCGGCGAGTCGCGTTGAGGCAGACGATGAGGATCGGCGCGGCCTCCAGCAGGTCGTTGACGGTCAGCGGCTCGGTGCGGTCGGCGCAGACGAGATCTTCGACGGGTGGCTCCATGAGTCCGTGGGCAGTGGGGAGAGCATTCTATCAGCCAAACGAAAGACAATCAAGGGCAAAAAATAAATAGACTTGTGCACTAAATATGCTGAGCTACGCCGAAGATACCCTACCTTAAGGCTGTCCGCCCCCCCTCTGATGCGTGCTCTCCTTCTGCTCGCCGCTCTGTCAGTATCGCTCTCCGCCGCAACCGCCGCCGCGCAGCCTCTCCCACTCCGCTACGTCCTAGAGCCCAACGCCCCGGCATCGGGCGACCGCTACGTCCTCATACTCGCCCTCAGAGACCACAACGGCAACGGCGCCGAGGACTATTTCGTCCGCGAGAGATCCGGCGAGGCGGTGTCCTTCGTGATTGTGGATGGGGCCACCGGTGGAACGCTTCGATCGCTCTCTATCGAGGAGGGTTACCCCCTGACTGAGATCGGCGACGCGACGGGCGACGGCGTGCCCGACTACGTCATCGGCGCCCCGTACGAGACGCGCACGGCCGGCAGCAGCGTCGAGGTCGGCGCCGCCTACCTCTACGACGGCGCCACCGGCCAGCGCGTCTGGCGCGCGCTCTCGCCCGACCCCGAGGAGTTCGGGGACTTCGGAATGTCCGCCGCACCCATTGGCGACGCCGACGGCGACGGCTACCCCGACGTGCTCGTCGGCGAGCCGGGCACCTGCTACCTCCACGCCCTCTCCGGTGCCACCGGCGCCCACCTCTACTCCGTCCGCCCGTTCGACTACAACCTCACCTGTGTCGGCCGTACCCTCATCTCCATCGGCGACCTCGACGGCGACGGCCTGGCCGACGTGGCATCCGACGGGCACGTCAACGCCGGCCCGCGAGACGGCCGCGTCGTCGTCGTCTCCGGCGCGACCGGGGTCGCGCGCGTGCTGACCGATCCCCCACCCGACGCCGTCGAGGGCTTCGGCACGGCTGTGGCGCTGGCCGGCGACTTCGACGGCGACGGCGCAGCCGACCTTCTCACGCGCGCATACATCGACCACCCGGACGCGCCGGGCGAGCGCGTCGGGCGGGTCTACGCCGTCTCGGGCGCGACCGGCGCGGTGCTGCGCACGTTCGAGGCGCCGGCGGCGGACGTGGTGGCCGACAGCGTGCGCTGGCTCGGGATCGCCATGGCGGGCGGGGCTGACCTCGACGGCGACGGCGTGCCCGACGTGGCGGCGACGGCGCTCCGCTCGGCGCCGGCGTTCAGCCGGACGTACCTGTTCTCCGGCGCCACGGGCGCGGTGCTCGGCACGGCCGAGAGTCCATCGCCGGGCCCGTACGGTGGCTTCGGCTCGCAGTTGGCGCTGCTGGCTGGCTGGGGCGGGCGGCTGGTGGTGGAGTCGTACGACGAGACGGTGGATGGGATAGAGAACGTCGGACGTGTGTACGTCTACGGCGTGGGCTCGGTCGCCGCCGAGGCGCTTCCGGACGCGGAGCGCGTGGCGCTGGCGGTCGCGCCCAACCCGACGGCCGGCGCGACGACGCTCGCCGTCTCGCTCGCCGCGCCGACGGCGGTGCGCCTCGACGTGCTCGACGTGCTCGGCCGGACGGTCGCGACGCTGCTCGACGGCCCGCTCGGCGCCGGCACACACACGGCGCGCCTCGACGGCGCGAGCCTCGCGCCGGGCGTCTACGCCGTGCGCCTGACCGCCGACGGGCGCACCGCCACGCGCACGCTCGTCGTCGGCCGGTGACTCAGCCGACGCGCGCGCGGAGGTGAACGCGCTCCGTCGCGCCGATGGTCAGGGTGGCATTCGTGGGGAAAGCGATGCGGACCTGGTCGTCGCCTACGCGGCGCGTCGCCAGCGACGTGACGTCGCCGTTCGACTGGTGCCACAGCGCCGGCTCGGGTCGGCATGCGAACGGCACGCCCTACCTTGGCTCCGTCTGGACACCCGCGCGATGTGCCGCTTCTCCGTTCTGGCCGTGTTCCTCGCGAGCGTCGTCAGTGCGCAGCCGCTGCCGCTGCGCTACACGCTCACTCATCCCAATCCGGCGGATCCCCAGAGCCGGTACACGCTAGCGGGAATTATTGGGGACCACGATGGCGACGGGGCCGCCGACTTCGTGACCCGACAGCGTAGCGGCGCCACCGCTTCCCTACGAATGATCAGTGGTGTCTCTGGTTCGACCATCCAGACGATCCAGACCGATCTCGGCTATCCGTTCGTGGACATCGGCGACGCGTCGGGCGACGGCATGCCTGACTTCGTCATCGGCGCACCCACAGAGGAAGTGTTCTTCCCCGGCACCGGCAACTGGGTCGAGGTCGGCGCGGTCTACCTCTTCGACGGTGCCACCGGCACTGTGCGCTGGCGTCGTATCTCGCCCCAACCCGAGGCCTACAACCGCTTCGGCGGAGAGGCCGCCCCGCTCGGCGATGTCGACGGCGACGGCCGCGCCGACGTGCTCATCGGCGAGCCCGACGGCAACATGGTCCATGCCTTCTCCGGCGCCACCGGCGCCCACCTCTATACCGTTGCCTCCGACGAAGGCTCCTTCGGCGTCGCGCTCGTCGCGCTCGGCGACCTCGACGGCGACGGCGCCAACGAGGTCGCAGTCTCGTCGGTGGACCTCAGCGACTGCTGGAACTGTGGGCGGGTCCGCATCCTCTCCGGGGCGACCGGCGCCGTCCTCCGCGTCATCGACGCGCCACAGGCCACCAGCTTCACCGGCTTCGGCCTCTCGATGGGCGCCGTCCACGATGTCGATGGGGACGGCATGCCCGACCTTGCGGTGACCGCGAGCGGTTACGACGCGCCCGAGACGATCAATGTGGGGCGGGCCTACGTGTTCTCGGTGGCGACCGGAGCCGTCCTCCGCACGTTCGATCCGCCAACGGCCGACGTAGCGACCGACAGCGTGCGCGCCTTCGGCGTCGCCCTCGCCACCGGGGCGGACCTCGACGGCGACGGCGCGCCGGACGTAGCCGTGACAGCTCGTCGCTCGGCGCCGGCCGACCGCCGCGTGTACCTCTTCTCGGGCGCGACCGGCGAGGTGATCGGGACGGCCGAGAGCCCGTCGCCGGGGCCGTATGGCTACTTCGGCTCGCACCTGGCGCTGCTCGGCGGGTGGGGCGGCCGGCTGGTGGTGGCGGCGTCAGACGAGACGGTAGAGGGCGTGGAGAACGTAGGCCGCGTGTACGTCTATGGCGTGGGCACGGTCGCCGGCGAGGCGCCCCCCAAGCCGGAGCGCGCATCGCTAGCCGTGTCGCCGAATCCGTCCTCGGGCGCGTCGTCGGTGACGCTCACGTTGCCCTCGGCGCAGGCCCTGCGCGTGGCGGTCGTGGATGCGCTCGGGCGCACGGTGGCGGTGCTGCACGACGGGCCGCTCGCGGCGGGACGTCACCGGCTGGCGCTGCCGGCGACGCTCGCGCCAGGCGTCTACGCGGTCACTGCCGCCGGCGCGTCGGCCCGCCTCGTCGTCGCGCGCTGAGTTCCGGCGCGGAGTCCCGCCACGTGGCGCGGGTCACGCACGATGGAACCTCAGGTCGCGCGCCATGTCGGCGAGGCCCTCCAGCGTGAGCGACTGCGGGCCGTCCGAGCACGCGGTGTCGGGGTCCGGGTGCGCCTCCACGATGAGCCCGTGCGCGCCGGCGGCGAGGGCCGCGGCCGCGAGCGCCGGCACCCAGCGGCGGACACCCGCGGCGTGGCTCGGGTCCACGATCACCGGCAGGTGGGTCCGCTCGCGCGCGACGACGACCGCGCTGAGGTCGAGCGTGTTGCGCGTCGCCGTCTCGAACGTGCGGATGCCGCGCTCGCAGAGGATCACGCGCTCGTTGCCGCCGGCGAGGACGTACTCGGCGGCGGCGAGCCACTCGTCCACGCTCGCCATGAGGCCGCGCTTGAGGAGCACCGGCGTGCGCGCCGCGCCGACGGCCTTGAGCAGCTCGAAGTTCTGCATGTTGCGCGCGCCGATCTGGAGCACGTCGGCCTCGCGCGCGACGGCCTCGACGTCGGCCGGGTGCAGCACCTCGGTGACGACCGGCAGGCCGTGCGCGCGGCCCGCCTCGTGGAGGATCGCGAGCCCCTCGAAGCCCATGCCCTGGAAGTCGTACGGGCGCGTGCGCGGCTTGAAGCAGCCGCCGCGCAGCATCGCGCCGCCGGCCGCGCGCACGCCGCGCGCCGAGGCGAGGATCTGGTCGCGGCTCTCGACCGAGCACGGGCCGGCGATGAGCACCGGCGGCGCGTCGCCGCCGACGCGGACCACGACGCCGTCGCCGCCGGTGACCTCCACGACGGTGTCGGGGCGGTCGCCGCGGGCGACGAGCGGCGTCGCGCTGCGTCCTGCGTGAACCGCCGGCGCCGCCGACGCGGCGACGCGCACCGATGGCGCGGCGGAGGGCGGCGCCACGGCGCGCGGCGTGTCCGCGCGGAAGGCCGGGTACGAGCCCAGCACGCGCAGGCGCGCCGTGTGCGCCCGCGCGGCCTCGACGGCGGCGGCGACGTGCGCCTCGTGGAGGCCGCCCTCGACGTCCACGTAGAACGCGTACTGCCAGGGCGCGTCGGGGCTCGGACGGCTCTCCAGCTTGGTCAGGTTGACGCCGGCGCCGGCGAAGGCGGCCAGCACGTCGGCGAGGGCGCCGTGGCGGTGGTCCACGGCCAGCAGGAGCGACGTCTTGTGCGGCAGGCGCGGGTCGCCGGCCGAGGCGCCCTCGGGCGCGTCGCCGGGCGCGACGACCACGAAGCGCGTCAGGTTGTCCTTGCGGTTGGCGATGTGGCGCTTCACGACGACGAGGCCGTAGCGCGCGGCGGCGTCCTCGCCGGCGATGGCCGCGCGCGAGAGGTCGCCCGAGGCCGCGACGCGGGCAGCGGCGCCGGCGGTGTCGTCCTCGGCGTCCACCTGCACGCCGTCGAGGCCGGCGAGGAACTGGCTGCACTGGGCGAGGGCCTGCGGGTGGCTCCCGATGCGGCGGATGCGCGCGAGCGGCAGCGCCTGCCCCGGCGAGCCGGGGACGGCCAGCGCGAGCAGGCAGTGCGCCACCGGCACGACCTCCTCGCCGACGATCTGGAGGCCGGGCGCGAGTAGCAGGTCGTAGACGCCCGCGATGGGTCCGGCCGTCGTGTTCTCGACGGGCAGCACGGCGCGGTCTGCCTCGCCGCGGCGGAGCGCGTCCACGGCGTCGGCGAACGTGCGCGCGCCGTGGGCCTCGGCGGCGCCGGCGGGCCCGAAGTGCGCGAGCGCGGCCGTGTGGCTGTAGCAGCCGGGCTCGCCCTGGTACGTCACTCGGAGCGCGCGCGCGCCGTCGCCCCCCGGCTGTCGGGCGGCCTGCACGCGCACCGAGTGGCGCAGGATCTGGCGGTAGAGCGTCTCGGCGAAGTAAGCGTCGACGCCCGCGTCCTCGGCGTGGCGGCGGACGCGCGCGAGCAGGTCGGCCTCGCGCGCGCCGTCGTGCAGCGGGAGCGCGCGGTCGCCGGCCTTGGCGGCGGCGACGGACTCGACGAGGCGCTGGCGCTCGGCGAGCGCGTCGAGCAGGCGGCGGTCCACGGCGTCGAGCGCGTCGCGGAGGCCGGCAAGGGGCGTGTCGGTGGAAGCGTCGGACATCGGGGCAGGGCAACAAAAAAGCCCGCCGGGTGGGGCGGGCTGGGAGCGGGATCGGCAGCGCGGCTACCGTCGCCTCCGGCCCGCCGGACGCGCATACGCAACCGCGGTAAACGAATACCGGGCGGCGAGGGCGGTGGCGGGGACGGCAGAGGTCATGCCGCAGGCTACCGCCGTCAGCGGGCCGGCGCAAGTCCCGCGTTTGCCGGGTGACACGCGCCTGACACCGACCGGCCGGAGGTTCGCGCCACACCCACCCGCCCCGCCATGCCACCCGACGCGACGCGCCCCGCGCCCCGCCACCTCTGGATCGTCGGCGCCCTCTCGCTGCTCTGGAACGCCTTCGGCGCGTTCGACTACCTGATGACCGTCACGCGCAACGAGGCCTACCTGGCGTCGTTCACGCCCGAGCAGCTGGCCTACTTCTCGTCGTTCCCGCTCTGGGCGACCGCCGCGTGGGCCACCGCCATCTGGGCGAGCGTCGCCGGCTCGGCGGCGCTGCTGCTGCGCCAGCGGTGGGCCGTACCCGCCTTCGGCGTCACGCTCGCCGCGATGGTCGTGACCGCCGTCCACAACTTCGTCCTGAGCGACGGCGCGCGGATCATGGGCGGGCACGCCGGCATGTGGGCGTTCACGGCGGTGATCTGGATCGTCGCCATCGGGCTGTTCGTCTACGCCCGCGAGATGGCCCGCCGCGGCGTCCTCCGCTGAGCCGGCGCAGCCCGGTGCGGCCGGCCTACCTTCGGCGCGTCCCGCCGCCCCGCCGATGACCGTCGCCGACGCCCTCGACCTCTTCGCCTACACGGCGTGGGCCAACGCCGCCGTGCTCGGCGCCGCCGAGGCGGCTGGCGACGACGCGTGGACCTACGACCTCGGCGGCAGCTTCCCGTCGCTCCAGGCCGTGCTCGCGCACGTCGCCGGCGGCGAGCGTGTCTGGCTCGACCGCTGGACGCGCGGCGACGACGCCCCGCGCACCTTCCCGGCGTGGGCCGTCGATCCGTCGCCGGCCGACCTCCGCCGGGCGTTCGCCGACGTCGAGCGCGAGCGCGACGCCTTCCTGCGCGCGCTCGCCGACGACGACCTCGCCGTGCCGCGCCCCTACACGCTCTTCAACGGCACCGCCGGCGACGAGCCGCTGCGCGACCAGCTGACGCACCTCGCCAACCACGGCACCTACCACCGCGGGCAGGCCGTCGCGATGCTGCGGATGCTCGGCGCGTCGCCGCCCTCCACCGACTTCATCCGCTGGGCGCGCCTCGGCCGCCCGCCCGCCGACGCATGACCGACGCGCCCGCCGTGCCCGATGCCGGCGCGCTCGACGCCGACATCGAGACGTTCCCCGGCGTGGGGCCGCGCCGCGCCGAGCCGCTGCGCGCCGCCGGCGTCCACACCGTCGGCGACCTCTTCCGCTACTACCCGCGGCGCTACCTCGACCGCAGCACCGTCACGCCGATCCGCCAGCTCCAGGCCGGCGTGCCGGCGACGGTCGTCGGGACCGTCGGCGCCGTCTCGTTCGTGCCGGGGCGCGGGCGCGGGCGCCTCGAGGTGCGCGTGACCGACGAGAGCGGCGGCACGCTCAAGTGCGTCTGGTTCCGCGGCGCGCAGTGGATCGGGCGCAGCTTCCGCAAGGGCGACCGCGTGGCGTTCCACGGCAAGCCCGAGGTCTTCCGCGACCAGCCCAGCCTCGCGCACCCGGACTTCGACAAGCTCGACGACGCCGGCGCGGCGCTCGACACCGGGCGCATCATCCCGCTCTACCCCGGCGGCGCGGCGCTCGAGAAGGTCGGGATGACCAGCCGGGGCTTCCGCAAGACGATCTACCGCGCGTTCCAGGCCGTCGGGCTCGCGCTGCCCGAGGTGCTGCCCGACGACGTGCGCGCGCGCCACGGCCTGCTCGCCGGCAACGTCGCCCTCCGCGCGATCCACTTCCCGAAGGACGCCGCCGAGCTGGGGCGCGCGAAGCGCCGCCTCGTCTTCGAGGAGTTCTTCTTCCTCCAGCTGTTGCTCGCGCTCACGCGCGGGCGCGCCCAGCGCGAGCCGGGCGCCGTCCTCGGCGGACCGGGTCCGCTCACCGAGCGCTTCCTCGCCGACGTTCTGCCGTTCGCGCTCACCGGCGCCCAGCGCCGCGCGCTCGACGCCGTCGCAGCCGACACCGCGTCGGGACGCCAGATGAACCGCCTCGTGCAGGGCGACGTCGGCTCCGGCAAGACGGTCGTCGGCGTGGCCGCCATGCTGATGGCCGTGGATGCCGGCTTCCAGGCGGCGTTTCTGGCGCCGACCGAGATCCTCACCGAGCAGCACCACGCCAACCTGCGGCGCTTCCTCGACCCGCTCGGGCTGGAGACGCGCCTGCTCGTCGGCGGCCAGCGCAAGGCGCTCCGCGCCGAGATCCTCGACGACCTCGCCGCCGGCCGCGCGCACGTCGTCGTCGGCACCCACGCGCTGATCGAGGACACGGTCGCCTTCGACCGCCTCGGGCTGGTGGTCGTGGACGAGCAGCACCGCTTCGGCGTCATGCAGCGCGCGCGCCTCTCGGCCAAGGGCCAGCGCCCGCACGTGCTCCTGATGAGCGCGACGCCCATCCCGCGCTCGCTCGCGATGACGGCCTACGGCGACCTCGACGTGACGGCCATCGACGAGCTGCCCGCCGGCCGCCGGCCCATCGAGACGCGCGTCTACGGCGACCGCCGGCGCGACGAGATGCTCGCGTTCGTGAAAGGACAGCTCCGCGAGGGGCGCCAGGCGTACGTCGTCTTCCCGCTCGTGGAGGGCTCGGAGAGCGAGACGCTGGCCGACGTGAAGGACGCCGAGAGCGGCGCCGCCGAGCTCGCCGAGGCGCTGCGGCCGTACTCGGTGGACCTCGTCCACGGCAAGATGCTGGCCTACGAGAAGGAGGAGGCGATGGACCGCTTCAAGTCCGGCGAGACCGACGTGCTCGTCGCGACGACGGTCATCGAGGTGGGCGTGGACGTGCCCAACGCGACGGTCATGATCGTCGAGCACGCCGAGCGCTTCGGGCTGGCGCAGCTCCACCAGCTGCGCGGGCGCGTCGGGCGCGGCGCCGAGCAGAGCTATTGCTTCCTCATGGCCGGCCCCAAGCGCACCGCCGAGGCCGTCGAGCGGCTGGAGACGATGGAGCGCACCACCGACGGCTTCGAGATCGCGGAGGTGGACCTCAAGCTGCGCGGCGCCGGCGACTTCTTCGGCACCCGCCAGAGTGGCCTGCCGGACCTCCGCATCGGCGACGTGGTGCGCGACGCGGAGATCCTCGCCGAGGCGCGCGAGGCGGCGTTCGCCGTCGCCGAGGCCGACCCGAGGCTGGCGTCGCCGGACAACGCGGCGATGCGCGCCCACTTCGCGCGCACGGCGCCGAAGAGCCTCGGCTTCGCGCGCGTGGGGTAGCGTCTACCCGCCGGCTTCCTCCTTCGCTGCGAGCAAGCCGTTCAGATTGTTGCGAACAATGACCGTGTGGGGATGCTCGGGGCCGAGGACACGCTCGCGCGCGTCGAGGGCGCGGCGGTAGAGCGGCTCGGCGGCGGCGTAGTCCCCCGTGGTTTCCAGTAATCCGGCGAGGTTGTTGACCGAGGTGAGCGTGGAGGGGTGCTCGGGGCCGAGCACGCGCTCTTTCGCATCAAGGGCACGTCGGTAGAGTGGCTCGGCGGCGGCATAGTCCCCCGTGGATTGCAGCAAGCAGGCGAGATTGTTGACTGAGGTGAGTGTCCGGGGGTGCTCGGGACCGAGCACGTGCTCGCGCACGCTGAGGGCGCGTCGGTAGAGCGGCTCGGCGGCAGCATAGTCCCCGGTGGATTCCAGCAGTGCGGCGAGGTTGTTGACCGAAATGAGCGTATCAGGGTGCTCGGGACCGAGCACGCGCTCGCTCGCGTCGAGGGCGCGGCGGTAGAGCGGCTCGGCAGCGGCGTAGTCCCCCGTGGTTTTCAGCAGATAGGCGAGGTTGTTGACAGAGGTGAGCGTCTGAGGATGCTCGGGGCCTAACGCACGTTCGCTGAGCATAAGTGCGAGCTTTGACCATTCGCGCGCCGTGTCGAGGTCAGGCTTCTCTCGGTACAAGCGACCAAGCCGATCCGCCACGTTCGCGCGGATGGACGTCCGCTCTGGTTCGTCGGCACCGTCGCTGTCGGTGTAGTCGTGATACAGCGCTTCCAGCGTCTCGATACGCGCCTGCCGCTCGGCAGGCATCAGCCGCGCGTACTCGTCCACTGAGCCGCCGTCCTGAATCTGATCCCACAGTCGGTCGGCCTCCTCGCGCTGGATGGCGAACTCAAAGACCCCGCTGCGCCACGCCCACACGTCGGGCGCGCCGTCGGCGATCTGCTGGAGCGCGAATTCGGGCAGCCACAGCACGACGGGGTGCGGGACGCTCCGTTGCAGGTTCTCCCGCTTGTAGTTGAGCACCGGCAATAACCCCGTTCGCTCGCGCGCCGACGACAGCACGCGCTCGACGCCGTAGACGAACACGGCCGACTTGCCATCCCCGAGGTCGACCACGCGCCGGGCGAGAAGCGCCTGGAGGTCGGTCGTGTCCGCCGGCACCTCCACCTCCACGATCCGGACGTCACCGGCGAGGCGTTCCTTGAGGGTTCCGACCAGTTCCGCCCGTCGCGCGGGCGCGTTCACACGCACGAAGGCCAGCGCGAAGTCGTCGGCGCGGCGGATCAGCCGCTCCAGCGCGTCCAGTTCGACGGTGTCGGTGGCTTCACTCCGCTCCATCTTCCCTCCCGGCCTTCTCGGCCAGCGCGGCCTGGAAAAGCGCCGTTCTCTGGACGGCCGGGTGGACGTCGTTCCAGATCGTGCTGTTGCGGTACTCCAGCACGAGCAGCTTCGTCGCCAGGCTCGCGTAGGTGCTCCGGTTGGGCAGCATCTTCGTCTCGTAGACCTCCACGAGACGATCGACCTCGTCGGCCTGGATCGAGCGCTGCTTGTCGTTGGCGAGCTCCTGCACCGCGAGACGAACACTGTCCGTCGGCACGCGCGCGTCGTCGGGCGTGTACGTGAGCGCCTCGCGAAGCAGGATCATCAGGTCGCGCAGGTGACCGCCGCTCACGCGACAGAGGTCGCGCACGTCCTCGGGGTGTTCGAACACGGCGTCCAGATCCACCCGCCGGGCGACCGCGTCGACCATCACGTCCAGCGCCTCGGCGCAGTCGTTCCCGTCGCGGTCCCGGACCTTGACCATCGGGAGCAACTCGGGCTGGGAGCCCCACGCATTGGCGACGTTCTCCTGGTTGAGCAGCGCGACCGGGATGGTGTAGACCATCGGACAGGCCGGCGCCATCAGGTGGACGGCGTGATCGATGAACAGGTCGCTGTGCGTGGTGCGCGCGTCGTCGGTCCCGACGGATTTCAGGATGACGCGGTCGAGGCTGTCGACGATGACCACCAGCCCTCGGGAGCCCTGTTCTTTCAGACGAAGGTCGAGATCGCGGATCAGGTCGTTGAGCTCTTCGAGGAACAGCCCGATGTCGGCGTCGAGCTCGTCTCGGAGGACACGGCGCTCGGTCTCGCCGCCCCGAAGCCGGGCCTTCAGCGACGACATCAGCTTGAACAGACCGGGCAGGCCGACGCTTCCCTCGGCGGTGGTTTCGAGTGTCGTCTCCGCTTCGCGGTAGTTCGTCTTCTCGGTGAGCACCTTGGCCAGCCGCCGGCGCAGCGCGTCCACGGCCCGCACGTTGAGCGATGCGGCGACGTCGCTGGCCTCTATCGCGCTGACCAGCTGGTACATCATGGCCAGCAGCACGTCGGTGTACGAGACGCTCCCCATGTCCACCTCCGTCGCCACGTCGAAGAAGACCGCGAAGAACCCATCGTCGATGAGCGTGGCTTCCAGCCGACGCAGTTCCGTCGACTTGCCGCTGCCCTTGTGGCCGGTGAAGAGAATCTTGACCGGCTCACCGGCAGCAGAGCGGCTGATGATGCGCGCCAGCTTCTCGGCCACCGGCATCGGGCTGCGCCACGTGGAGAAGTCCACGTAGCGCGGATCGTCCGACGCCAGCGCCTGGTTCGGATTGACCTGATTGAACGCGTCGGCGATGGTTGTGGCAGGATGAATCGGGTCAGCCATGGGTGCGGGCGGGCGGCTCGCAATGGTACGTCAGGCGCGGGCACCGGCTCCGCCGATGGAGCCGACCGCCCGAACACCGCCCCCCCCGACTAGCTTGGCGCACGCCCCCACCGCTCATGCCCGACGCCGACCGCCTCCGCGCCATCACCGAGCTGATCCGCGCCGTGTGCGCCGAGCACCTCACCGACGAGTATGGCGCGCTCGCCGTGGCCGCCGCCGAGGCGATGGCCGGCGTGCGCGGTGACCCGCTCGCGCGCTACAAGGCCGAGGGCTGGGCCGCCGGCATCGTCCGCGCCGTCGGGCAGGTCAACTTCCTCTCGGACCCGTCCTCGGACCCCGCGATGCCGCTCGACGACCTCGCAGCGCTCTTCGGTGTCTCGAAGGCGACGGCCTCGGCGCGCCACCACGACGTGCGCAACGCGCTCGACCTCGTCCAGATGGACCCGCACTGGACGCTCCCGAGCCAGCTCCTCGACAACCCGATGGCGTGGATGCTCGTCGTCAACGGCCTGCCGGTGGACGTGCGCGACCTGCCCCTCGACCTCCAGCGGGTGCTCGCCGACGAGGGGCACGTGCCGTTCGCGCCCGCCGATCCCGCCGCGCGCCCGCCGACGCCCCGCTGGCCTGAGCCGACCGAGGAGCCGGACGACTTCGTCGGCCTCGACCCCGAGGCGCCGCGCCTGCAGTTGACCGTCACGCTCGACGACGTGGAGCCGCCCGTCTGGCGCACGCTCACGGTGCCGTCCGACCTCCCGCTCGACGGCCTCCACGAGGTCCTTCAGGTCGCGATGGGCTGGTCGAACGGCCACCTGCACACGTTCGAATCCGGCCGCCGGGCGTGGGGACCGCCCCATCTGGCCGACCACACCGACGACGAGCGCGCGACGACCGTCGGGCAGGTGCTGCGCACGCGCGCCTCGCGCCTCGTCTACACCTACGACCTGGGCGACGACTGGCGGCACACCGTCCGGCTGGAAACGCGCCTGCTGCCAGACCCCGACGGCCCGCTCGCCGTGTGCCTCGACGGCGCCGGTGCGTGCCCGCCCGAGGACTGCGGCGGCCCGTGGGGCTACGCCGACCTGCAGGCGGCCCTCGCCGATCCGACGCACCCCGAGCACCGCGAGATGCTCGCGTGGGCGGGCGGGCCGCTGGACCTGCACGCCTTCGACCTCGCCGCCACGAACCGCGCGCTCGCGGACGTGTGACAACGACGATGCGTCGGCGGCGTCCCCGACGACGAGCCGAGCTACTGCTTCCTCATGGCCGACCCCAATCGCACGGCCGAGGCCGTCGAGCGGTTGGAGGCATTGCCGATGTGGTGCGCGACGCGGAGATCCTCGCCGAGGCGCGCGAGGCGGCGTTCGCCGTCGCCGAGGCCGACCCGAGGCTGGCGTCGCCGACCAACGCCGCGATGCGCGCCCACTTCGCGCGCACGGCGCCGAAGAGCCTCGGCTTCGCGCGCGTGGGGTAGTCGGTTTGCACCAAACGCGCCACCGGCAGCGGCGCGAGCTTGGATACGCACCTCACAGCCGTTCCTGTGCACCGCTCTCTTCTGCTGTTCGCTCTCGCCGTCCTTCCGGCCGCCGCCCAGACGACCGTCGGGGCGAGCGTGTCGGTTGCGCCCGTCACGGGCGGCTACGCTGGTGAGGAGTTGGTTGGCGAAACGTCGGCGACGATCCTGCGACTGGACGCGAGCCATGCCGTCACACGCGTCGCCGGTGCCGATGTAGCCGTCGAGGCGGCCCTCAGCGCCGCCTCGACGGATGTGTTCGACGAGGGGGACGCCGCGCCGCTGGCGCTGCGCACCGCCGATGTCGCCGTCGTGTTCTCAGCGGTGACGCCTGGCGCCGGGCGCGCCGAGGCGCGGCTGGGCGTCGTGCTCGACATCGGGCCTGACCTGTTCACCGGCGACGGCGGCAGTGCTATCGGTGCGTCGGCCAGCACCGATGGCGGCCACGCGCTGCGACTGGGTGCCGGCGCACGGCAGCCCGCCGGCCGCTCGACCCTCTGGTTCGGCGCCGACGCGTTCCTGACGCCCGTCCGCCGCACGAGCATCCCGTACACCACCATCGAGAATCCGGTGTCCGACTCGACGCGCACGACCCGCTTCCATCCCGGCCACACGCTGGTGCTGCGCGGCGGCGCATCGCGAACGGTCGGGCCAGTGACGCTGGGCGCCGAACTCGTGTCGGCAGTGCGCAGCGGCAGCCTCTACGAACTCATCGGCTCGCCGTTGCGGCGGCGCAGCCCGGGCACGTCGGTCGTAAGCCTGGTGCCGTCGGTAACGTGGCGCCGCGAGGGCGTGGCCGTCGAGGCGGCGGTGCGCGCGCCGGGGCTGCTGTGGAACGAGCACGTCGAGACCGGCGCGCCGCTGGCCGTCAACCTCGCGCGCGTGCCGCGCTGGCCGCTGTCGCTGCGACTGGCGTACGGCCTCTAACCCGCCGCGTCGTCGTCGGCCTCGAAGACGAGCCGCGCGGCGCCGAGCAACGCCACGTCGTTGCCCTGCGTCTCCTGCACGATCTCGACGCCGTCGAGCAGCGCCGGCATCACGGCGCGGCGCATCGCCTTGCGCGCGGGCGCGAGCAGGAAGTCGCCGGCGGCCGAGACGCCCCCGCCGACGACCACCTTGCGGATGTCGAGCAGGTTGACGACCGAGCCGAGCAGCACGCCCAGCTTGTGGCCGGCCCACGAGAGGACGGCGCGCGCCTCCTCGTCGCCGTCGGCGGCGGCCTCGTAGATGGCCTGCGGCGTGATCTCGGCGAGGTCGGCACCGGCGGTCTCGTGCAGCTCGGTGTCGCGCGCGAGCAGGCGGTAGCGCGCGTGGCGCGAGAGGAAGCGCTGCCCGAGGTAGGCCTCGATGGCGCCGGCGACGCCCGCGCGGCTGTACGGCCCCTCGTAGTCGATCGACATGTGCCCGATCTCGCCGGCGGCGCCCGTCGTGCCCCGGAAGAGGCGCCGATCAACGAGGATCGCGCCGCCGACGCCGGTCCCGAGCGTGACCATGACGAACGACGGGAACGGCCGCCCGGCGCCGTAGAACGCCGAGCCGAGGCCGGCGACGTTGGCGTCGTTCTCGACGAGCACCGGCGCGCCGTCGGCCCAGCGCGGGTGCGGCGCGAGGCGCGCGCCGAGCGCGTCGGGCATCACGACCTCATCCCAGCCGGGGAAGTTGGGCGGGCGGCGGACCGTCCGCCGGTCCAGCGACACCACACCGGGGGCGCCGAGGCCCATGCCGCCGACGGCGGCGCCGTCGGGGAGGCTGGCGAGGACGCGAACGGTCGCCTCGGCGACGCGGTCCAGCACGCGCTCGGGGCCGGCGTCGGCGTCGGTCGCGACGCTGGTGCGCGCCACGATGCCCGCGTCGCGCTCGACGAGCGCGGCCTTGACCGTCGTGCCGCCGAGATCCACGCCGATGGCGTAGCGGACGCCGGCGCGGGGGCCGTCCGTCGTCATCGGTCCGCGGGCGTGACGTCGGCCTCGACGCGGTAGACCGTCTCGCCGGGGCGCCGCATCCCGTACTGCTCGCGCGCGACGGTCTCGACGGTCGCGTCGTCCAACCCGCGGTCGAGGCGCGCCTGGAGGTCGTCGTTTTCGTCGGCGAGGCGGGCGTTCTCCTCGGTCAGGCGATCCAGCTCGCCGGCGTACGACGCGCGGCGCAGCAGGCTGTGGCTGTCGAAGAAGGTGACCCAGACGGCCAGCGCGACCAGCGCGGCGACCAGCAGGCGGAGGCGGAGACGCCGGGACACGGCCTTACGGGCAGACGGAGACCCGACGAAACTACGCGTGCACACCGCCGACGTGCGCTTTTTCGTGCCCTGCAGGCACCAATCGCGCGCGCCGTGCGTATGTTACCGCAACATTACCAACCGTCCCCCCACGACCATGACCGGAACGACCATTCAGGTGACTGGCCCGAAGCGCTTCATCCGCGCGCTCTACAAGCAGGCCCACCGCGAGCACGTGGCGGGCTCCCCGTTTGCCGGCGTCTTCGACCAGGTGATCCGCATGAAGGCCGACGACGGCCACCACGAGCTGGCGCTGAGCCGCTTCGGCTACCTCACGCTGGCCACCGCCCGCGAGGCGCTCGAGCCCAAGCTGGACGCCATCGCCTCCGAGGCCGGCCTCCAGGACGAGCGCCCGCAGGTGCGCGTCGAGGCGCGCCCGACCTTCTGGGGCGCCCGCAGCCTCCTCGCCTGAGCCGCGCCGCGCCCGCGCGTCGGTATCCCGTCCTCTGCGGCCCCGCGACCCATGCCGGTCGCGGGGCCGCGCTGCGTTCTCGCCTCCGCCCCGTTCCCTGCGATCTTCCCCTCCCCCCGGGGAGGTGGCTCCGCCGAAGGCGGAGACGGAGGAGGTCTCTAGCACCGCCGCCACGCCCCCGGGGAGGTGGCCCGGCAAGCCGGGACGGAGGGGGTCCCCCGCCTCACCGCCGACGCCATCCCACCCTAGACCGAAGCGCCATTGACCGTCCGCGACACCCCGCTGCCCGGCCTCCGCGTCGTCACGCCCGTCCGCCACGCCGACGCGCGCGGCGACTTCGCCGAGACCTACCACGCCGCGCGCTACGCGAGCGCCGGCCTCGACGCGCCGTTCGCGCAGGACAATGTCTCGCGCTCGGTGCGCGGCACGCTGCGCGGCCTCCACGCCCAGGCGCCGCCGCACGCCCAGGCCAAGCTCGTGATGGTCCTCGCCGGCGAGATCGTGGACGTCGCCGTGGACCTCCGCGTCGGCTCGCCGACGTTCGGCCGGTGGCATGCCGAGACGCTCTCCGACGCCGACGGCCGCCAGCTCTACGTCCCGGAGGGCTTCGCGCACGGCTTCTGCGTGACCAGCGAGACGGCCGTCGTGCTCTACAAGGTGTCGGGCCGCTACGCGCCCGACGCCGAGATCGCCGTCGCGTGGGACGACCCCGACCTCGCCATCACGTGGCCGGTGGATGCGCCGTTGCTGTCGGACAAGGACCGCGCGGCGCCGCGCCTGCGCGACCTCGCCTCGCCGTTCTCGTTCCCGTGAGGCGGCCGGTGACCGCGACGCTCCACCCGTACCGGCTGCCGCTCACGGCGCCCATCGTGCTCGCCGGACGCACGCACGCGCACCGCGACGGCGTGCTGCTGCGCGTCGAGCACGCCGACGGCGCCGTCGGCTGGGGCGACGCCGCGCCGCTGCCCGGCTTCTCGCGCGAGTCCCTCGCCGACGCCCACGCCGCGCTCACCGGCGCCGCACGCGCGATCGCCGCCGGCGACGACCTCCCCGACGACCTGCCGCCGGCGGCGCGGTTCGCTGTCGAGACGGCGTTCGACGACCTCGCCGGCGCACTGCGTCCGCCCGACGCCCCCGAAGCGCTCCCGCTCGCCGGACTCATCCTCGGCGGCGACGCCGTGGCGCAGGCGCGCGACCTCGCCGCCGCCGGCTACCGCGCCGTCAAGCTCAAGGTGGGGCGCGCGGCGGCCGACGCGCCGACGGTCCGCGCCGTGCGCGACGCGCTGCCGCCCCACGTCGCGCTCCGCCTCGACGCCAACCGGGCGTGGACGCCCGACGAGGCGCGGCGCTTCGCCGACGCCGTCGCCGGCCTGGACCTCGCGTTCGTCGAGGAGCCGCTGGCCGACCCCGACGGGCTGGAGGCGCTCGCGCGCGACACCGGCCTGCCGGTGGCGCTGGACGAGTCGCTGTCTGGTGCGACGGTGCTCATCCCGCCGTGGGCGGTGGCCGTCGTGCTCAAGCCGACGATCCTCGGCGGGATCGGCGCGACCCGCGCGTGGGTCGGCGCGGCGCGAGCCGCCGGCGTCCCGGCCGTCCTGTCGGGCGCCTTCGAGAGCGGCGTCGGGATGCGCGCCGTCGCCGCGCTGGCGCTGGCCACCGGCGCCGAGCCGGCCGGCCTCGACCCGTACCGCCGCCTCGCCGCCGACGTGCTCGCGCCGCGCCTCCCGCTGGACGCGCCGCTCGTCCGCGCCGACGACCTCTTCGCCCCGCGCGAGGTGACGATCCCGTGACCGATCCGGTCCGAGCCCACGCGCACGCGCGGCCCGATGCGCCGGCGGTCGTCACGCCGGACGCCGTCTGGACGTGGCGCGACCTCGACGCGCGCGTGGAGGCCGCTGCCGGACGTCTGCGCGCCGTCGCAGAGCCGCACCCGGCGCTCGGGCCGGCCGTCGCGCTGCTCGCGCCGACGACGCCCGCGACCGTCGCCGCTGTCCTCGGCGCGTGGCGCGCCGGCGTCGCGCTCGTCCCGCTCTCGCCGCGCTGGCCCAGCGCAGCGCTCGCCGCCGCACTCGACCGCCTCGGCCTCTCGCGTTTGCATCCGCCGGACGACCTGACGCGCCCGCTACGCGGTCCTCTCTCCCCCCCGGGGAGAGAGACAGAGAGAGGGGGTCCCCGGTCTGGCTCCCGCTTCCTGACCGTCGTCCACACCTCCGGCACGACGGGCGCGCCGCGCGCGGCGGTCCACACGGTGGACAACCACGTGGAGAGCGCGCGCGGCCTCGCGGCGCGGCTCCCGCTCCGGCCGACCGACCGCTGGCTGCTCGACCTGCCGCTGGCGCACGTCGGCGGGCTGGGCGTGGTGGTCCGCTGCGCGCTCGCCGGCGCGGCCGTCGCGATCCCCGCGCCGGGCGACCTCGCCTCGCTCGCGCCGACGCACGCGTCGCTGGTCCCGACGCAGCTGCACCGCCTGCTCGCGGCCGGCGTGGCGCCGACGGCGAGCCTTCGCGCCGTGCTGCTCGGCGGGGCCGCCGCGTCGCCGGCCCTGCTGGCGCGCGCCGTCGGCGCTGGCTGGCCGGTGGCGACCAGCTACGGCCTGACCGAGATGACGTCCACGGTGACCGCCACGGCGCCGGTGACGCGCGCCGACGACCTCGACGCGCTGGCGTCTTCGGGCGACGTGCTGCCGGGGCGCGACGTGCGGATCGTCGGCGGCGAGATCGTGGTCGCCGGCGCGACGCTGTTCGCCGGCTGGGCGGACGCCGAGCGGATCACGCCGCCGCCCGCTGCCGACGAGGCGGGCGGCTACCCGACCGGCGACCTCGGCGCGTGGGACGCCGCCGGGCGCCTCGTCGTCACCGGCCGGATCGGCAACCGCTTCACCGTCGGCGGCGAGAACGTGCAGGCCGAGGCCGTCGAGGCCGCGCTGGCGGCCGTGCCGGGCGTGGACGAGGCCGTCGTCGTGCCCGTCGCCGACGCCGAGTGGGGCGCGCGGCCGGTGGCGTTTGTCGCCGGCGCGGCCGTCCCGCCGCCGGACGCGCTCGCCGCTGCCGTGCGGCGCGTGCTGCCGGGCGTCGCCGTGCCGGTGGCCTTCCACGCGTGGGAGGGCTCGGCGGGGATGAAGCCGGACCGGGCAGCGCTGGCGCGCCGGGCCAGTGGCCAGTGGAGAGTGGCCCGTGGCTCATCGGACGACGCGCCGAAGATGTAAACCACCGTCGTGCACGCAATTCCGGGTCGCGTGACGTTCTTGGCGTCGCGCTCCCGATGCGCGCCTCTGCCACTGGCCGCCGCCGACAGGCGGCGAACTGGCCACTCCCCACTGGCCCCTCACCCCGATGCGTCTCGCCCTCCTCGCCCTCGCGCTCGCCGTGCCCGCCGCCGCCCAGCCGACCGTCCTGTCCACCCCCGAGAGCCGCGAGGCGGTCTCGCTCACCATCTACAACGGCGGCTTCGGCGTCGTGCGCGAGGTGCGCGCGATCCCGCTGCGCGCGGGCGTGCAGGCGGTCCGCTTCGAAGGCGTGCCGGCGCAGATCGAGGCGCAGAGCCTCTCGCTGGTCTCGCTGACGCGCCCCGGCGGGATCGCCGTGCTGGAGCAGAACTACCAGTACAACCTGATCGGCACGCAGAGCGTGCTCGACGCCGCCGTCGGCCGGCGCATCCGGATCACGCGCACCGCCGGCGACCAGACCGTGACCGAGAGCGGGACGCTGATCTCGCAGCCCGGCCAGGGGCGCATCGTGCGGCTGGACGACGGGCGCGTGCTCGTGGACCCCGTCGGGACGATCGAGCTGGAGGCGCTGCCCGACGGCCTGCTCTCGCGCCCGAGCCTGCTCTGGCAGCTCGACGCCGACGCCGCCGGCCCGCAGCGCGTCGAGGCGCGCTACCTCACTGGCGGCCTCACGTGGCAGGCCGACTACGTGGCCGTGATCGCGGCCGACGAGACGCGCGCCGACCTCACCGGCTGGGTGACGCTGGGCAACCAGTCCGGCGCGACCTACGACAATGCCACCCTCCAGCTCGTCGCCGGCGACGTCCGCCGCGTGGAACCAGACCTCCAAATCCGCGGCGGACGCATGCGGGAGATGGCCGTCTACGACGCCGCACCGGCCGCGATGCCCCAACAAGAAGCCTTCTTCGAGTACCACCTCTACTCGTTCCCCAACCCGACGACGCTCGCCGCGCGCGAGACGAAGCAGATGCAGCTGCTCGCGGCGCCCGGCGCGGGCGTCCGCCGCCGCCTGATCGTGGACGCCGGCGGGAGCTACTTCTCGTTCTGGCGCGCGCCGCGCCCCGGCGCCACCGGCGAGGAGCGCAGCGCGGCCGTGATGCTGGAGCTGACCAACAGCGAGGCCAACGGCATGGGCATGCCGCTGCCCGGCGGGACGGTCCGCGTCTACAAGGCCGACAGCCGGGGCCAGCTCCAGTTCGTCGGCGAGGACCGCATCCAGCACACGGCGCGCAACGAGATGGTGCGCCTCTACCTCGGCGACGCCTTCGACGTGGTCTCCACGCGGCGCGTGGTCGAGGAGCGGCAGGTGTCGCGCCGCGAGCGCGAGATCACGGTCGAGGTGGAGGTCCGCAACCGCAAGGAGACAGCGACCGAGGTGGACGTGGTGGAGCGCCAGTTCTGGGGCGACTGGCGGATCACGCAGTCCAGCCACCCGCACGAGCGCCTCGACGCGCGCACGGCGCAGTTCTCGCTCCGCCTCGGCCCCGACGAGACGGCGACCGTCCGCTACACGGCTCGGCTGCAGTAGCTCGCTGCGCTCGCGCCAGTGGGACGGAGCGGCTTCGCCGCGCCAGTGGCCAGTGGCAGCGTCTCCGGCCATCGGCCGTCTGCCACTGGCCCCCTTCCACTGGCCACTGGCGCGCGCGGAGCGCGCCTCACCCCACCGTGACGCGCACCACGCGGTAGGCGCCGGCGACGATGTCGAGGCGGAGACGCAGCACGCGGTCGGTCTCGGCCTCGTCCTGCGGGACGACCCGGCCGGCGGCGTCGTAGCCGACCGTCACGCGCGCTTCCCGCGCGTCGCCGTCGGCGATGAGGTCGCGCGCGTCGAGCGCGAGCAGGCCGTCGCGGAAGTCGCCGGTGGCGTCGGCGAAGGCGTCGGCGGCGCCGGGCGCGCCGTCCGTGGCGGCGTCCCACGCCGCGCGGCGCTCGCTCCGCACGGCGGCGCGGACCGCCTCCCACGCGGCGGTCGGCGTGGGCGTCCGCGCGACGGCCAGCGTGTCGGCCGCGGCGGCGCTGTCGGCGAGGAGCGAGTCGACGGGGAAGAGCGGAAGCGAATCCGCGTAGACCGTGTCGAGCGCCTGCGAGCGCCACGGCGCGGGCGGCGGCGTGTCGTCGGCCTGCCCGACGGGCACGCCGGCGGGGCGCTCGCGGCAGCCGGCGACGACGAGCAGGATCGCCAGCGCGCGGGCCGCGCGGCTCACGCCTTCGCGGCCTGCGGCTCGGCCGGCTCGGCGGTCGGGTCGGCCTCGCGGGGGACGCCGTGGAGGACCGCGCCGGCGACGCCGAGGTAGCCCGCCAGCAGCAGCAGCGGCGCGACGTAGAGCGAGAGCGTGCTGTCGACCGGGTTGGCGTTGGTCGCGTTGTCGATCAGCATCAGCGCGTAGCCGACGACGATGAGCGCGAGCGCGCCGAGGAGCAGGACGTAGTTGCGCCGGTCGAACGGCATCGTCGCCGCGCCGCGCGTGGTCGCGCGGGCGGGGGCGGGTCGGCGGGCGGGACGAGCAGCCATCGGAGCGGGCAGGGCGTCCGGGAAGATAGGAG
>Ga0209053_1000160_pt1 | contig 72175 bp, 59 predicted proteins | sample EBPBio152010_DNA_FD_185864 | JGI IMG/M metagenome (GOLD analysis project Ga0209053, IMG submission 185864) | Wastewater treatment Type I Accumulibacter community from EBPR Bioreactor in Madison, WI, USA - Reactor 1_7/15/2010_ DNA (SPAdes)... | ecosystem: Engineered > Bioreactor > EBPR >... | reverse complement strand
CGCCGCTTCACGTGGATCTCCGACCGCGACGGCTGGAGCCGCGTCTACGTCGTCTCGCGCGACGGCCGCTCGGTCACGCCGGTGACGCCCGCCGGCGCGGACGTGCTGAACGTGCTGCAGGTGGACCTCGAAGGCGGCTTCGTCTACTACATCGCCTCGCCCGACAACCCGACGCAGCGCTACCTCTACCGGTCGCGCCTCGACGGGACGGGCGCCGCCGAGCGCCTCTCGCCGGCCGACGCGCCGGGCACGCACAGCTACAGCCTCGCGCCCGGCGCCCGGATGGCGCTCCACACGGTCTCGCGCTTCGGCGAGCCGCCGACGACGTCGGTCGTGCGCCTGCCCGACCACGGCGTCGCGCGCGTGCTCGTCGCCAACGAGCGGCTGCGCCGCACCGTCGGCGCGCTGCGCCGCGGACGCGCCGAGTTCCTCCGCCTCCCCGCCGACGACGGGACGCCGCTCGACGCGTGGCGCCTCCTGCCGCCGGACCACGACCCGAGCCGGCAGTACCCGCTGCTCGTCTACGTCTACGGCGAACCCGCCGGCACGACGGTCACCGACGCGTGGGGCGGCAGCTCCTACCTCTGGCACCTGATGCTCGCGCAGCAGGGCTACGTGGTGGTGAGCGTGGACCCGCGCGGGACGCCCCAGCCGCGCGGCCGCGCGTGGCGCAAGAGCATCTACGGCGCCGTCGGCGTCCAGGCGTCGGCCGACCTCGCGGCGGCGACGCGCGCGCTCATCGCGCAGGGCGGCATCGACCCCGCGCGCGTGGCCGTGTGGGGCTGGAGCGGCGGCGGCTCGTCCACGCTCAACGCGATGTTCCGCTACCCGGAGGTGTTCCGCGTCGGGATGTCGGTCGCGCCGGTGCCGGACCAGCGGCTCTACGACACGATCTACCAGGAGCGCTACATGGGCCTGCCGCAGGACAACCCCGAGGGCTACCGCACCGGCTCGCCGATCACGTTCGCCGAGGGCCTCGCCGGCGACCTGCTGCTCGTCCACGGCACCGGCGACGACAACGTCCACTACCAGGGCACGGAGCGGCTCATCAACCGCCTCGTGGAGCTGGGCAAGCCGTTCGACATGATGGCCTACCCGAACCGCAGCCACGGCATCTACGAGGGGCGCGGCACGACGCGGCACCTCTACGGCCTGCTCACGCGCTACCTCACCGAGCACGCCCCGCCCGGCCCGGCGGACTGAGCGCCGGACGCGCTGTCGGGACGCTCGGGGAACGCTCGAACGCCCCGAACTCGTCATCCTGAGCGGAGGCCGCGTAGCGGCCGAAGTCGAAGGATCTCTGCCGAGCGAGTTCCCTCGTGCTCGGCAGAGATCCTTGGCTGCGCCGTCCCTTCGGGGTCGCTGGCGCTCAGGATGACAGCATGGTGGGAGTGCGGCCTTGGACGGTCTCTGTGCGACACATTTCGGTCCTCACCGGCGGTGATGTCGGGGGGCGTCGGAGCGACCTTCGGCGCTTCGCCCACCCGCCGCCGATGCTCTCGCTCGACCTCGTCCAGACCGTCGCGTTCGCGGGCGTCGCCCTCTTCGCCGGCTACGGACTCCGCCGGGCGGTGCCGGTGCTGGCGCGCTACAACCTGCCGGCGTCGGTCCTCGGCGGACTCGTCGTCGCGCTCGCGCTGTGGGCCGCGCGCGCCGCCGGGCACGAGCCGGTGACGTTCGACACGACGCTCCAGGCGCCGCTGATGGTGGCCTTCTTCACGACCATCGGCTTCGCGGCGTCGGTATCGCTGCTGCGCGTCGGCGGACCGCAGGTGGGGCTCTTCTTCGGCATCGCGTCGGCGTTCGCGGTCGCGCAGAACGTCGTCGGCGCGGGCGTCGCGGCGGCGATGGGCGTGGACCCGCTCGTGGGCGTCCTCGCCGGCTCGGTGACGCTGACCGGCGGGCCGGCGACGGGGCTGGCCTTCGCGCCGATGTTCGAGGAGGCCGGCGTGGCGGGCGCGGCGTCGCTCGCCGTCGCGGCAGCGATGGTGGGCATCGTCGTCGGCGGCGTCATCGGCGCGCCGCTGGCGACGCGCCTCATCGCCCGCGCCGGGCTCACGCCCGATCCGCCGGCGCCCGCCGACGACCTGCCGGACGGCTCGGCGTCGGACGTGGTCGAGGCGCGCGTGCACCTCCCCGAGCCGGAGGCGCCCGCCGGCGAGGACGCAGGCGGCTTCGTGCTGCTCAAGACCGTCGTCGCGATCCTCGTCGCGATGTGGGCCGGCGGCTACGTCAGCGCCGGCTTCGAGGCGCTGGGCGTGACGCTGCCGGCGACGATCGGCGCGATGATCGCAGCGGCCGTGCTGCGCAACCTCGACGACGTGACCGGCTGGATCGGGCTGTCGCAGTCGACCGTGGACGACGTGGGCGAGGTCACGCTGGCGCTCTTCATCACGCTCGCGCTGATGACGCTGCGCCTGTGGGAGGTCGCCGCGCTGGCGCTGCCGCTGGCGGTCGTGCTCGCAGCGCAGGTCGCGCTCATCGCCGGGACGTTCACGTGGATCTGGCGCGCGATGGGGCGCGACTACGAGGCCGCCGTGATGTCGAGCGGGTTCACCGGCTTCATGCTCGGCACGACGGCCAACGCGATGGCGAACATGCGCGCGCTCGTGGAGCGCTACGGGCCGGCGCCGCGCGCCTTCCTCGTCGTGCCGATGGTCGGGGCGTTCTTTATCGACTTCACGAACGCGCTGCTCGTGACGGCCTGCGTCAATCTGCTCCGATAGCGGCGGGGCCGGGAAGCGACGGCGTAGCTTGAATCTCAATCGACGGGCAGCCCCATGACGATCGAGATCGAGCGCGAAGCCGACGGCCGCTGGCTGGCCGAGGTGATGGAGGTGCCGGGCGCGATGGCCTACGGCGACTCGCGCGAGCGCGCGGCGGCCCACGCGAAGGCACTCGCCCTCCGCGTCATCGCCGACCGGCTCGACCACGGCGAGGACGTGCCCGACCTCACGCCGCTGTTCGCGATTGCGGCGTGAGCCCGTTCGGATCGGTCAAGGCGCGGACGCTGCTGCGCGCGCTGCTGCGGATCGGCTGGCGCGTGAAGCGCGAGGCCGGCAGCTCGCACAAGGTGCTGGAACGCGACGGATGGCCGGATGTCGTGTTCGCGTTCCACGACGGAGCGGAGGTCGGCCCGAAGATGCTCGCGCGCGTGGCGAAGCGAACCGGACTCACGCCAGACGACCTCTGAGGCGAGTGGCCGCAGAACAGTTGGCCGCTCTGCCGCCGCCCGAGCGGCGGCGCGCTCGGCTGAGGCGAAAGTAGATGCCGACGTGCGAACGATCAACGACGCCGGCCGGGCGGTCGGCCGCAGCAGCGCGTTAACTGGCCCCGTCAAGGCATCACGGTCTGTCTCGCAGGCGCAGCCCACATATCCGTTCCGAATAGTAGAGCGTCCCGGGGACCGTGAAGGCGCGTCGGCCATCGATGACATAGCTCAACGTATCCGCCCGGCTGCACGTGCTCATGAAGTCCACCCGGACAAGATCCAACTCGTAGCTCTGCCCGACGGCGAGCCGCTCCCCGTTCGGCGCAGTTGTGCAGCATGCGCCAGCATGCATGCGGAGAGTGTCTCCGGTTGCCGTGCGCAGGAGCACGATGTGGCCGGCGCGGAACTCGAATCCCGGCCAGGCGAATGTGTCGACGACGGTGTAGCGGGCCCGAGGGAGGGCCTCGTAAGTCGTGCCATCGCAGATGCGATAGAGCGCACGAGCTTTCGTGACTGCGTCGCCAGACGGCTCGGGGTGCGCGCAGGGGTCAATGGTGCGTCTCTCGCCTCGGCTCCCCGTGCAAGACACCAGCGAGAGGAAGAGAACGAGTACGGCGGAACGCACGAGAGGACAGCTAACAAGCATTGGGGGAACCGGTCCGAATAATCTCGGCAACTCCGTTCCGCACAACGCGCCATGGTACGACCAAGTCACAACACCCTACTGATTCTGACCCCAAACCAAGGCTGATTCATTATGCATAACGCGCAACGTCGCAGGAGAGCCCCTACTCTCCTGCGACGTTGCGCGTGAGCACGTAGAAGTTCTCGTCCACCCGGAACGCCTCCGCGCCGGCGACCGGCGCCTGCTGCCACGCCTCCGTCGGGCGGAGCCACGTCATCCCGTCCCCGCCGAGCGCGGCGCGGACCGGCAGGTCGAACCCCGGCACGACGTCCGCCCAGCGGTAGTGCAGCGTCGCGCCCTCCACGCGGTACTCCAGCACCGGGATCTGCGTCGTCGTGAGGTACTGCGCGAACACGCGCGAGAAGTCGCGCCCCGTCTGCTCACTGATGTAGTCCTGCACCTGCCGCCCGGTGACAATCTGGTGGCGGAACGTCGACTGGAGGCCGCGCAGCACGGTCCGCCAGCGGTCGTCGTCGGCCACCACCTGGCGGATCGTGTGGAGCAGGTTGCCGCCCTTCGGGTACATGTCGCCCGAGCCCCGCCGGTTGACGCCGTACGGCCCGACGATCGGGATGTCGTTCTGGATGCCGGCGCGCGTGCCGATGACGTAGCGCGCGCCCGCCTCGCGGCCCTGCTGGCACTCGGCGTAGAGGTTCTCGGCGTAGTTGCCGAACGACTCGTGGACCCACATGTCGGCGATGTCGGCCGTCGTGAGGCTGTTGCCCCACCACTCGTGTGCCAGCTCGTGGACGATGATGAAGTCCCACGCGAGGCCCACGCCGGACCCCGAGAGGTCGCGCCCGCGGTAGCCGTTCTGGTAGTGGTTGCCGTAGGCGACCGCGCTCTGGTGCTCCATCCCGAGGTGCGGCGTCTCGACGAGCTTGAGGCCGTCCTCGTACCACGGGAACGGCCCGAACCAGTGCTCGAAGCAGGCCACGACGTGCGGCGTCTGGCGGAACTGGAGGCGTGCGGCGGCCTCGTTGCGCGCGAGCGGCCAGTAGTCGAGCGTCAGCGGCCCGGCCTCGCCGGCCATCGTGTCGGAGAAGTGCGCGTACGCCCCGGCGTTGATCGCCACGTTGTAGTTGTTGATGGGGCTCGTCACGATCCACTCGTAGGTCGTCGTGCCGTCGGCATGGGGCGTCCGGCTCCGGAGGCGTCCGTTGGAGACGTTGACCATCGGGTCGGGCACGGTGATCGCGATGCGCATGCTGTCCGGTTCCTCGGTCTGCGTGTCCTTGGTGGGCCACCACGCGCTGGCGCCGAGCCCCTGCACGGCCGTCGCGATGAACGTCGCGCCGTCGGCGTCGGTCGTCCAGACGACGCCGCCGTCCCACGGCGCGCGGACCGCCACGCGCGGCCGCCCGTGGTAGTGGACCGTCAGCGTCCGCACGCTGCCCATGCGCTGCGGGTCGGCGGGACGGACGTAGACCACGTTGCCGTCGCGGCGGACAGCGAGGTCGCGTCCGTCCTGCTCCACGCGGTCGACGACGAGCGGCGGCTGGAGGTCGAGCTGCATCTCGCGCGCCGGGCCGGTGACGCGGTACGTGATGCCGACGCGCCCGGCGAGGCTGCTGTCGGCCGGCGAGACGCGCACGTCGAGGTCGTAGTGCGTGACGTCCCACCACGCGCGTTCGGGCGTGACCGAGCCGCGGAGGGTGTCGGCGCGGGTGAGCGGAGCGGTCTGCGCGGCCACCGGCGCGGCGACGAACAGGACGGCGAGCAGGACGGCGAACACGGCGAGGGACCACGTGCGCATGGGACCGGGAGCGGGAGGCGGGGACGAGTCCGCAACGTACGCCCCGCGCCGGTGACGGCGGCGCTTGCGCCGGGGGCCGTCGGGAGAGACCTTCACGCTCCCTTCGCCGGTCTCCCTCCCGATGCGCATCGTCTCGACCAACGTCTACGTCGGCCCCAACCCGTACGCGCGGTTCCCGGTCATCCGGCACACGATCCAGCTGGGCCCGCTGGAGGACTACCCCACGAGCCGCCTCGGCGACTTCCCGGCGCGGCTCGTCGAGGCGCTGCCGGGGCTGGCCGAGCACGGCTGCTCGTACCGCGAGCCCGGCGGCTTCGTCCGCCGCATGACCGAGGACGAGGGCACGTGGCTGGGGCACGTCTGGGAGCACGTCGCGATCGAGCTGCAGCGCGTCGCCGGCAGCACGGTGTCGTTCGGCAAGACGCGCAGCACGCGCCGCGAGCGCGGCGAGTACGACATGGTCTACCAGTACCGCCACGCCGAGGTAGGGCTGGAGGCCGGCGAGCTGGCGCGGCGCCTCATCCTGCGCCTGCTCGACGACGAGGTGCAGGCGCTGATCGACGAGGAGAAGGAGGTGGACTACGACTGGCAGGAGGAGCGCGACGCGTTCATCCGCCGCGCGCAGCGCCTCAACTACGGCCCGAGCACGCAGTCCATCATCACGGCCGCCGAGCAGCGCGGCATCCCGTGGCTGCGCCTCAACCAGTACTCGCTGGTGCAGCTCGGGCACGGGCGCTTCCAGAAGCGCATCCAGGCCACCATCACGAGCGAGACGCGCCACATCGCAGTCTCGGTCGCGAGTGACAAGGAAGACACGCGCAACCTGCTGGAGGCGCTCGGGCTGCCGGTGCCGCGCCAGCGGCTCGTCTACTCGCCGGCCGCCGCCGTCGCCGCCGCGCAGCGCATCGGCTTCCCGGTGGTCACCAAGCCGCTCAACGCCAACCACGGGCGCGGCGTCTCGATCCGCCTCGTGGACGACGAGGCCGTGCGCACGGGCTTCGACCACGCGCGCGCCAACGCGTCGTCGAGCGGCGTCCTCGTCGAGAGCTTCATCACCGGCTTCGACCATCGGATGCTGGTCGTGGACGGCAAGCTGATCGCCGTCGCCAAGCGCGTGCCGGGGCACGTCGTCGGCGACGGGCAGCACACGATCGAGGAGCTGGTCGAGATCGTCAACGCCGACCCCCGGCGCGGCGTCGGCCACGAGAAGGTGCTCACCAAGCTCACGTTCGACGCGCAGGCCGAGCGCCTGATGGACCTCGCCGGCCACACGCGCGAGACGGTCCTGCCGGCCGGCGACATCTTCTACCTCCGCAGCACGGCCAACCTCTCGACCGGCGGCACGGCGATCGACCTCACGGACGTCGTCCACCCCGACAACCGCGCGATGGCCGAGCGGGCCGTCCGCGCCGTCGGCCTCGACGTCGGCGGCGTGGACTTCCTCACCGACGACATCAGCCGCTCGTACCGCGAGGTCGGCGGCGCGATCGTCGAGGTCAACGCCGCGCCGGGCTTCCGGATGCACGTCGCGCCGAGCGAGGGCACGCCGCGCGACGTCGCCGCGCCGGTGATGGACATGCTGTTCCCGCCGGGCACGCCCGCGCGCATCCCGATCGCGCTCGTCACCGGCACCAACGGCAAGACGACCACCACGCGCATGGTGGCGCACGGCCTCCAGATGGCCGGCTTCGTGCCCGGCAACACGTCCACCGACGGCGTCTTCATCGACGGCCGCCTGACGGTCAAGGGCGACATGACCGGCCCCAACGGCGCCTCGATGGTGCTGCGCGACCCGTACGTGGACGCCGCCGTGCTGGAGGTCGCCCGTGGCGGGCTCGTGCGCGCCGGCCTGGGCGTCCGCCGCGCCGACGTCGCGGCGGTGCTCAACGTGACGAGCGACCACCTCGGCCTCGGCGGCATCGATACGCTGGACCAGCTCGCCGAGATCAAGCGCATCCCGGTCGAGGTCGCCGACGACACGGCGGTCCTCAACGCCGACGACCCGCGCGTGCTCGCGATGGCCGAGCACTGCCGCGCCGCGAAGCACATCTGCTACGTGACGATGGACGCCGAGCACGCGCTCGTGCGCGAGCACGTCCGCGGCGGCGGCCGCGCGGTGGTGCTCGAGCGCGGCCTCGGCGGCGACATGATCGCGATCTACGACGGCGGGGTCCACATCCCGCTCACGCACACGCACCTCATCCCGGCGACGCTCGACGGCAAGGCCGTGCACAACGTGCAGAACGCGATGTTCGCCGCGGGCATCCTCTACGCGCTCGGCAACGGCCCGGTCTCGCTCACGCTGGACCAGATCCGCCACGGCCTGCGCACCTTCACGACCAGCTTCTACGAGGCACCCGGCCGCCTCAACGTCTTCGACGACCACCCCTTCCGCGTCATCCTCGACTACGCGCACAACCCGGCGGCGGCGGCGGCCGTCGGACAGATGGTCTCGCGCATGGAGGTCGCCGGCAAACGCCACCTCGTGCTCTCGGCGCCCGGCGACCGCCGCGACGAGGACGTGGTCGCGACGGCCCGCGCCGCCGCGCCGCACTTCGACCACTTCGTCTGCAAGCAGGACGACCACCGCCGCGGGCGCGCCGACGGCGAGATCCCGGCGATGCTGCGCGACGCGCTCGTCGAGGCCGGCGTCGCGCCCGACGCCGTCGAGACGGTCCACGCCGAGCCCGACGCCGTGGACCACGCGCTGCGCGCTGCCCAGCCGGGCGACCTCGTCGTCGTCTTCGGCGACCAGATCGCGCGCTGCTGGGACCAGATCGTCGCCTTCGAGGCCTCCGACGCTCCCGCGCCGCGTACGCCGACGCCGGCCGACGCCCCGGCGCCGCTCCTCCCCGAGGGCCGCGCGTTCCACCTCGAGCAGGGTCAGCAGCTCGTCCGCGACGAGCGCGGGGTCCGGCTCGTGGGCACGGCGCGCGACGAGGAGGCGGATTAGGCGTGTGGGCGGGTACGCGTGTAGGCAGAGGGCCTGTGCTCGCTCGTTTTGTCAGGGACCAACCACTGCGATGACTGTACGGCGAGCACAAGACCTCCGGGTGTATCAAATCGCGTTCGACGTCGCTATGGATCTCTTCGAGACGTCGCGCGAATGGCCCCGAGAAGAGCGCTATGCGCTCACCGATCAGGTGCGGCGCTCGTCGCGCTCTGTCTGCGCCAACATCGCCGAGGCATGGGCCAAGCGCCTTTATCCCCGCCACTTCGTTTCCAAGCTCAGCGACGCACACGGGGAAGCTTCCGAGACAACGGTCTGGATCGACTTTGCTGAACGCTGCGGCTACCTCTCTGCCGGCGAGGCCGAACCGCTTGCAAAGCGGTGCCGTCACGTTGCTGGCGCACTCGTGACGATGATGCATCAGACAGAACGGTGGTGCGGCCCTGCCACGACGCTCCGAGAGCCAGACTCTCCCTATGGTCTCGACGGCTGACGCCTTCTCTTCCTGCGTACCCGCCCACACGCTTACCCGCCTACACGCCTTGCCCTCCCCCACCGACAGCCGCCGCCAGACCGGCCCCGGACGCCTGCTCGACGCCCCCGGCGCGGCCATGGAGGTCGCCGTGACCGACGACGCGCGCGACGCGGCCCTCGCGGCGTGGACCCGCCACGTCCGCGCGCTCGCGGGCGCCCTCGGCTGGCCGCCGACGCCCACCGGCCACCGCGCGTTCGACGGCGGCCTCTCGCTCGGCGTCGCGTCGCCGGCGGACCGCCTCTACACGGCCACCGAGCTCAACGAGGCGGCGTGGACCCTCGCCACCGACCCCGCTGCCGACGGCGCCGCGCTCCTCGCCGACCTCCGGCGCGTGGACGCGCGCGAGGCGACCCCCGCGCTCGCCGCGCTGCTCGCGGCCGCGCAGGCGCGCGACGTGCCGTGCCTGTGGGACGACGAGGCGGTCACGCTCGGCCTCGGCGCCCGCTCCCGGACCGTCCCCGCCGACGCCCTGCCCGCCCCCGACGACGTGGACTGGAGCGCCGTCGGCGCCGTGCCCGTCGCGCTCGTCACCGGCACCAACGGCAAGTCCACGACGGTGCGTCTGACGGCCGCCGTCGCGCGCGCCGCCGGCCACACGCCCGGCGTCTCGACGACCGACTACGTGGCCGTGGGCGACGAGATCGTCGAGGCCGGCGACTTCTCGGGGCCGATGGGCGCCCGCGCCGCCCTGCGCGACCGCCGCGCGACGTGCGGCGTGCTGGAGGTCGCCCGCGGCGGACTCCTCCGGCGGGGCGTCCCGCTCACCGGCGCGACGGCCGCCGCCGTCACCAACGTCGCCGCCGACCACCTCGGCGACTACGGCGTGCGCACCGTCGAGGCCCTCGCCGAGGCCAAGTTCGTCGTCGCCAAGGGCGTCGCCGACGGCGGGACGCTCGTCCTCAACGCCGACGACCCGCTCGTCGCCGCCGAGGCCGACCGCCAGGCGAGCGCCCTCGCGCGCCTCCGCCTCGCGTGGACCAGCCTCGACCCCGACCACCCGCGGCGTCCGCTCGCGGCGGTCGTGGACGGACACCTCGCGCTCCGCGACGCCGCCGACGCCCCGTGGCGCCGCATCGTCGCCGTCGCCGACGTGCCCTGCACGCTCGGCGGGACGGCCCGCCACAACACGCGCAACGCGCTCACGGCCTGCGCCCTCGGCGCCGTCCTCGGCGTGCCAGACGACGCGCTCGCGCGCGGCCTCGTCGCCTTCGCCGAGCGCGACAACCCCGGCCGCATCAACCGCTTCCGCCTGCCGTCGGGCGCGCGCGTCGTCGTGGACTACGCGCACAACGCGCACGGCATCGCGGCCATCCTCGACACCGTCGGCACGTGGCCCGCGGGCCACCGGCGCCTGCTGATGAGCGTCGGCGGCGACCGCTCGGACGCAGACATGGCAGCGATGTCCACTGCGGCGCTCACCTTCGGGGCCGACCGCTACCTGCTGCCCGACCTGCCGGGCTACGAGCGCGGGCGCGCCACCGGCGAGGGGCCGCTCGTGTTCCGCCGCGCGCTCGTCGCCGCCGGCGTCGACGAGTCGGCGTGCGACGTCTTCCCGCACCCGGCCGCCGCCACCGCCGCCGCCCTCGACGGCCTCCCGCCCGACGGCCTCGCGCTCCTGTTCGTGCTCACGCAGCGCGACGAGGTGTTCGCGCTGCTGACCGCCGCCGGCGCCGTGGCGGAGGGGTAAGACGAGGAGAGGAAGAACGGAGGAGAGGACGAGCGGAAGAACGTGTGCCACGGACCTCCGTGCTCATGCGCTTCCCGCCTTCCATTCCTCCTCTCCAACACGCCTCCTCTCTTCCTCTCGTACACGCTCACTCCGCCTCCAGCCGCAGGTCGTCCATCCGGAGCTGCAGGCTCGTCCGGCCGTTCCAGTTGTTCTCGTCGAGCGAGAACGCCATCTCGAGCGGGCGCCCGCGGCGGACCGACGCCAGCGCCGCCGGGTAGCGGTCCGCGAGGTTGAAGCCGATGACCGGGAACGTGGCGCCGCCCTCGCCCTGCGTCACGCGCAGGCGGAGGTGCTGCTTCTGGGCGCCGCACGCCGCCGGCTGGCCGACGACGCGCAGGTCGCGCCCCCAGAACGACGGGCGCAGGTTGTCGGGGCCGTGCGGACCGAACTGCTTGAGCACGCTCCAGAAGCGCGCGTCCACGTCGCGCAGGTCGAGGTGCGCGTCGAGCTCGATCTCCGGGAGCAGCGTGTCGGGGTCGGTGACCGCGAAGCCGACGGCCGTCTGGAGGCGCTCGCGGAGCGCCTCCACGCGGTCCACCGGCAGCGCGAGGCCGGCGGCGAAGGCGTGGCCGCCGAAGCGGTCGAGCAGGTCGGCGCAGTGGCCGAGCGCGTCGTAGATCGAGATGCCTTTCACGGAGCGCGCCGAACCCTTGGCCGTCGTGCCGGTCTCGGACGACGTGAGCAGCACCGTCGGGCGGTGGTAGCGCTCAGCGATGCGGCTGGCCGTGATTCCGATGACGCCGGGGTGCCAGCCGGGGTGGTAGACGACGAGCGCGAGCGGGTCGTCGTCCATCAGGCGGTCGGCGATCGCGATGGCCTCGTCGCGCGTCGCGCGGTCGAGGTCGCGGCGGCGCAGGTTGAGCGCCTCGATGGCCTCCACGAGGCGGTGCGCCTCCTCCTCGTCGGACGTCGCGAGGAGCTGCGCGGCCAGCGCGGCGTCCTCGATGCGCCCGGCAGCGTTGATCCGCGGCCCGAGCTGGAAGACGATCTTGGACGCCGAGCACTCGGCGAGGTCCACGCCCGCGCGCGCGGCGAGCGCGCGCAGCCCGACGCGCGGCGCCTCGGCGAGTCGCTTGAGGCCGGCGCGCATCAGGATGCGGTTCTCGCCGATCATCGGGACGATGTCCGAGGCCGTCGAGACGGCCACGAGGTCGAGGTAGGGCCACGCCTCCTCCTCGGGCAGGCCGAGCACCGTGAGCGTCGCCTGGATGAGCTTGAAGCCGACGCCGCAGCCCGAGAGGCCGTCGAACGGGTAGTCGCAGTCCGGGCGCTTCGGGTCGAGCACCGCGACGGCGTCGGGGATCGTCTCGCCGGCCGTGTGGTGGTCGGCGATGATGAGGTCCAGGCCGATCTGCCGCGCGTAGGCGGCCTCGTCGACGGCCGTGATGCCGCAGTCGAGCGCAACGACGAGCGTCGCACCGCGCGCGGCGGCGAGGTCGAGGCCGTGCGTGCTCAGGCCGTAGCCGTGCTCGAAGCGGTTGGGGATGAAGAAGCTCGCGTCCACGCCCTGGCCCTGCAGGAACGTGAGCATCATCGCCGTGGACGTCGTGCCGTCGACGTCGTAGTCGCCGTAGACCATCACGCGCTCGCCGGCGCGGATGGCGGCCGCGAGCCGCTCGGCGGCGACGTCCATGTCGCGCATCCGGAACGGGTCGTGGAGGTGCTCGAGCGCCGGGCGGAAGAAGGCGCGCGCGTCGTCGAACGAGTGGACGGAGCGCAGCACGAGCGAGCGCGCGAGCGCCGTCGGCAGCTGGTTCAGGCTCTCGGCGACCGCGCCGACGGCGGTCTCGTCGCGCACCTCGCGCAGGGTCCAGCGAAACGTCGTCGCCGGCGCCGCGTCGGGCGCGGCGGGATCATCGTGCGTCATTCGGGGGGCGGGGCGCCGCAGCGCCGCGCGTCATGTGATTGGCGCGCAAGATACGCGGCGCCCCCGGTCCCGCCGGGATTCCGTCAGGCGGTGGCGGGTTCGGCCTCCGCCGGCGTCTCGGCCGGCGCGGCGGCGCGCTCGCGGAGCGCGGCCTGCGCGGCGGCCAGCCGCGCCACCGGCACGCGGAACGGCGAGCACGAGACGTAGTCCAGCCCGGCCTCGTGGCAGAACGCGACGCTCGCGGCGTCGCCGCCGTGCTCGCCGCAGAGGCCGAGGTGGAGGTCCGGGTTGGCGGCCCGCCCGCGCGCGACGGCGTGCCGCACGAGCGCGCCCACGCCGTCCACATCGAGCGTCTGGAACGGGTCGTCGGGCAGCACCTTGTGCTCGATGTAGTAGGGCAGGAAGCCGGTGCCGACGTCGTCTCGGCTGAAGCCGAACGTCATCTGCGTGAGGTCGTTGGTGCCGAACGAGAAGAAGGCGGCCTCGCGCGCGATGTCGCCGGCGACGAGCGCGGCGCGCGGCACCTCGATCATCGTCCCGACGAGGTAGGCCACGCGGCGGCCGCGCGCGGCGAAGACGGCCTCGGCGGCGCGCTCGACGACGGCCTTCTGGTCGGCCAGCTCGGCGACGGTCCCGACGAGCGGCACCATCAGCTCGGGACGCACGTCGTGCCCCGCCTCGGCGGCGTCGACGGCCGCCTCGAAGAGGGCCGTCGCCTGCATCGCGGTGATCTCGGGGTACGTGATGCCGAGGCGGCAGCCGCGGTGGCCGAGCATCGGGTTCTGCTCGCGCAGCTGCGCCACCTTGCGGCGCACGGCGCGCACGCTCACGCCCAGGCGCTCGGCCATCTCCTCCTGCCCGGCGTCGTCGTGCGGCAGGAACTCGTGCAGCGGCGGGTCCAGCAGGCGGACCGTCACCGGCAGGCCGGCCATCTCGACGAACAGCGCGCGGAAGTCCTCGCGCTGGAGCGGCAGCAGCCGGTCCAGCGCTGCGCGGCGCTCAGCCTCCGTCGAGGCGAGGATCATGGCGCGGACGTCGTGGATGCGCTCGCCCTCGAAGAACATGTGCTCGGTGCGGCAGAGGCCGATGCCCTCGGCGCCGAAGGCGTGCGCCTGCCGCGCGTCGTCGGGCTGGTCGGCGTTGGCGCGCACGCGCAGGCGCCGCGCGTCGTCGGCCCACGCCATGAACGCCTCGAAGTCGCCCGAGAGGGCCGGCGGGACGAGCGCTTCGCGCCCGAGGATGACCTCGCCGGTGGCGCCGTTGAGCGACAGCCAGTCGCCGGCGTGGACCGTCACCGTGCCGGTCGTGAACTGCCCGAGGTGCTCGCTCACGACGATGTCGTCGCAGCCGGCGACGCACGGCTTGCCCCAGCCGCGCGCGACGACGGCCGCGTGGCTCGTCATGCCGCCGCGCGACGTGAGGATGCCGGCGGCCGCGTGCATCCCGCCCACGTCCTCGGGGCTCGTCTCGATGCGCACGAGGATCGTCGGGCGCCCCTCGGCGGCGGCCGCCTCGGCGGCCTCGGCCGTGAAGACGACCTGCCCGACGGCCGCGCCCGGCGACGCCGGCAGGCCGTCCGCGATCACCGGCCCGGCGTAGGCGCCCTCGGACGCGAAGCGCGGGTGGAGCAACTGCTCGATGTGGCGCGGCTCGACGAGGTCGCGCACGGCGCGTTCCTGCGTGACGATGCCCTCGCGCACGAGGTCGGCCGCGATGCGGACCGCCGCCGCGCCGGTGCGCTTGCCGCTGCGCGCCTGCAGGATGTACAGCACGCGGTCCTCGATCGTGAACTCGACGTCCTGCATGTCGCCGAAGTGGCGCTCCAGCCGGCCGACGGCCGCCTCCAGCGCGTCGTACGCCTCGGGCATCTCGCCGGCGAGCGCCGCGAGCGGCTGCGGCGTGCGGATGCCGGCGACGACGTCCTCGCCCTGCGCGTTCATCAGGTACTCGCCGAAGAGGCCCGGCGCGCCGGTGCTCGGGTGGCGCGAGAAGAGCACGCCGGTGCCGCAGCCCTCGCCGCGGTTGCCGAAGACCATCGCCTGCACGTTGACCGCCGTGCCGGCCAGCCCGACGACCTTGTTGATCTGGCGGTACTTGACGGCGCGGTCGCTCATCCACGACCCGAAGACGGCGCCGATGGCGAAGCGCAGCTGCTCGCGCGGGTCGTCGGGCGGCATGTAGCCGGTGTGGTGGCGGTAGACGGCCTTGTAGCGCTCGACGAGGTCGCGCAGGTCGTCGGCCGTGAGGTCGGTGTCCTGCGTCACGCCGCGCTCGGCCTTGAGCGCGTCCATCGCCGCCTCGAAGCCGTGGTGCGGGATGCCCATCACGACGTCGCCGAACATGTCGAGGAAGCGCCGGTAGGCGTCGTACGCGAAGCGCGCGTCGCCGGTCTCGCGCGCGAGCGTCTCGGCGACGGCGTCGTTGAGCCCGAGGTTGAGGACGGTGTCCATCATGCCGGGCATCGAGACGGCCGCGCCGCTGCGCACCGAGAGCAGGAGCGGACGCCGGGCGTCGCCCAGCCGCCGGCCCGTCGCGGCCTCGACGTGCGCGACGCCGGCCTCGACCTCGTCGGCCAGCCCGGCGGGCCACGCGCGCCCGGCGTCGTAGTAGGCGGCGCACGCCTCGGTGGTGACGGTGAAGCCGGGCGGCACGGGCAGGCCGAGACGGCTCATCTCGGCGAGGTTGGCGCCCTTGCCGCCGAGCAGCGCCTTCTGCTCCTTGCGGCCGTCGGTGTGGTCGCCGCCGAAGCGGTAGACGGACGTGCGGTCGGTCATCGGGAATCGCGGATGGGAAGGCCCGCAACGTAGACGGACGCCGCGCGCCGCCTCCCCGGCCGATGTCCCGCGCGCGCGGCGGGCGCGTGCCCGACGGCGTGCCGGGGAATCCCGTACGCGCGGCCCGACGCGCCGCCTCAGCCGTCGGCGCGGAGGCCGACGTAGCCGATCATGCGCCCCGGCGTGCCCGCCTCGGCGCGGTACGAGAAGAAGCGCAACGGCTCGCCGACGGTGCACGCCGTGCTGACCTCGGCGCGGTCGGCGCCGATGCCCGCCGCGTCGAGCTGGCGCGCGAGGTCGGCGCGCAGGTCCACGTGCGGACGCGCCCAGCCGGCGCGCCGCACGACGGCGTGGGCACCGAACTGCGCGGCGACCTCCTCGCCCACCTCGAACGCCTCGGCCGAGATGCAGGGCGCGACGTAGGCGCGCATCCGGCGGGCGTCCGCGCCGAGCGCCGTCATCGCCTCCACGGTCGCGCCGACGATGCCGGCGACGGTCCCGCGCCAGCCGCTGTGGCACGCGCCGGCGACGCCGGCCTCGGCGTCGGCCAGCAGCACGAGCGCGCAGTCGGCGGCGACGGTCGTGAGCAGCAGCCCGCGCCGGTCGGTGACGAGCGCGTCGTGCTCGGGCACGTGCCCGGCCTCGCGCACGACGGCCACGCGCGCGCCGTGCACCTGCCCGACAGAGGCGACCTCCATCCCGAACCGCGCGCCGAGGCGGGCGCGCACGTCGTCGCGCGGCGCGTCGGCCGGGGCGAACGCGCGGAGCGTCACGCCGGCGACGACCCCGGCACGCTGGGGCAGGCTGCCGGGTGCGTCGTCGAAGATCGTCGGCAGCAGCAGATCGGATGTCGCGTCGGTCATCGGTCGAGGGCGCGGAGAGCGGCGTCACGCGCGGCGGCGGTCGGAAGGTCCCGCCCGGTCCAGAGCCGGAAGCTGGCCGCCGCCTGGGCGACGAGCATCGGGAGGCCGCCGACGACCGCCGCGCCGGCGGCGCGCGCGGCGCGCAGCAGGCGCGTCTCGGCCGGACGGTAGACGAGGTCGTAGACGGTCTGCCCCGCGTGGAAGTCGCCGGCGTCGGGCCATGGCGTCGCGTCGGGGTCGCCGGTGCCCACCGGCGTCGTGTTCACGACGAGCGAGGCGGCGCGGACCGCCGGCGCGGCGTCCGCCCACGCGACCGCCTGCAGGTCGGCGGCGCCGGCCCACGGCGCGAGGGCGCCTACGACGGCCTCGGCCTGCTCGGGGCGGCGGGCGGTAACCGTCACCACGCGCGGCGCGAGCGCCGTCAGGATCGCGTGGACGACTGCCCGCGCGGCGCCGCCGGCGCCGAGGATCACGACGTCCCGCCCCGCGAATGCCGTGCGATCGAGCGGCGCCAGAAAGCCCGCGCCGTCGGTCGTCTCGGCGTGCCAGCCGTCGGCGCCGCGCACGAGCGTGTTGGCCGATCCGGTGGCGCGCACGGCGTCGGATGCGCTCGCGCAGAGCGCCACAACGGCTTCCTTGTGCGGGACCGTCACGTTGGCGCCGACGGCACCGAGCGCCCACAGCCCGCCGACGGCGGCGGCGAGGTCCTTTAGCGGAACGCGAAACGCGAGGTATGCGAGGTCGAGGCCGTGCGTGGCGATGCCGGCCGCGTGGATCTCCGGCGAGACCGAGTGCCCGACGGGGTCGCCGACGAGCGCGAGCAGGCGCGGGCCAGCGGGCACGCCTCAGGCGTTGCGCGCGGGCTCGGCGCCGTCGCCCGACCCCAGCCCGCGCGCGCGGCCGTCGGACCAGCCGTCGGGGTAGGCGCGGCGGATCTCGTCGGCGCGGCTCGGGTCGAGCTCGGCGGCGCGGCGGAACGAGCGCGCGGCGCTCTCGCGCTGCCCGAGCTTGGCGAGCGCCCACGCCTGGCGGAGGTAGACCTCGCTGTTGGTCGGCTCCAGCGCGACGCCCCGCTCGAAGGCCGCGAGCGCCTCGTCGCGAAGGCCCGCCTCCAGGCGTGTCTCGGCGAGGTCGAGCCATGCGTCGGCGTTGGCAGGGTCGAGGCTCACCACCTTCTCGTAGGTCGGGAGCGACTCGGCGATGGCGCCGGCGTTGTACTGCGAGTCCGCGCGGGCGTGCCAGAACTCGGCGTCCTCGGGCGCGAGCGCGAGCGCGCGGTCGAAGGCCGCGATGGCGTCGGGGTAGCGGCCCTGCGCGTCGAGCGCGCAGCCCATCCCGTACCACGCGTCGGCGTACTCGCCGTCGGCGCGGACCGCCTGCTCGAAGTAGCCGACGGCCGTCCCGAACTCGCCGAGTTCATCGAACGCCAGCCCGAGGTTGTAGAAGGTCGCTGCGTCGCCGTCTTCGAGGTCCAGCACGCGGAGGTAGCTGTCGGCCGCGCCGCGCGGGTCGCCGGCGTTGGCGAGCGCGTTGCCGCGGTTGTACCACGCCGACGTGAAGTCGTCCTCGATGGCGATCGCGAAGTCGTACGAGTCCACGGCCTCGGTGTAGCGTCCGAGCCGGTTGAGCACGATCCCGCGGTTGTACCACGCGTTCTGCGCGAACGGGTCGATGTCGATCTGCCGGTCGTAGGCGCCGACGCTGTCCTCCAGCCGCCCGAGCTGGTCGTAGCCGTAGCCCAGCTCGTACCACACTTCGGGATGCTCGGCATCGATCTCGGCGCAGCGCTCCAGCGCGGCGACCGACGCGTCGTGGCGCTCCAGCTTCTCGAGCGCGATGCCGAGGTTGAACAGCGCATCCACGTTGAGCGGGTCCATCGCCAGCGCGCGCTCGAGGTCGTCGACGGCCTCGTCCGAGCGGTCGAGCGTGTCGAGCGTGATGCCCCGGTTGACGAGCGTCTCGGTGTCGGTCGGGCTCAGGCGCAGCGCGTGGTCGTACGCGTCGAGCGCGTCCTCGTGGCGGTCGAGGTGGTTGAGCAGGATGCCGCGACGCATCCACGGGTCTGCGGCGCCCGGCATCTGCTCGGCCTGGAGATCCACGATCTCGAGCGCGTCCGTCAGGCGGCCCAGCTCGAAGTAGTAGGTCGCGAGCCCTTCCAGGTCGTCGGAGTCGAGGAAGAGCCGCCGGCCCTCGGCGCGAGCTTCTTCGTAGGCGGCGGCGAGGCCCGCGAGGTGGTCGTCGCCGGTCGGGTCGTCGAACTCGTAGTCGAACATGCGCGGGGGGCGGGAGCCGTCGCGGGCGACGGCCGTCGGGGGCGTAGTATAGCGGGCGCCCGCGCCTCTGTGCAACGCGCAACCCGCGTGGGGCGTCGTCTTTGCCTCGTCTCGTCGGCCTCTCCTCTCTCCCTCCCCGTGTTTCTCTCGTTCGAAGGCATCGACGGCTCGGGCAAGACGACGCAGGCCGCCCGACTCGTGGAGCGGCTCCGCGCTGCGGGCCGCCGCGTTGTGACCGTGCGCGAGCCGGGCGGGACGCCGCTCGGCGAGCAGATCCGCGCCCTGCTGCTCGATCCGGCCGGCGACGTGAGCGCGCGCGCCGAACTGCTGCTGTTCTCGGCGGCGCGCGCCCAGCTCACCGAGCGCGTCATCGCGCCGGCACTGGCCGACGGCGCTATCGTGGTGGCCGACCGTTTCTACGACTCGACGACGGCCTATCAGGGGCACGGGCGCGGCGTGCTGGGGCCCGACGCCGCCGACGCGTTCCACGCGCTCGTCACCGGCGGCCTCGCGCCCGACCTGACGATCATCGTCGACGTAGAGGTCCAGACCGCCCGCCAGCGACGCTCGGGCAGTGCCAACGACCGTATCGAAGCTGCCGACGCGGCGTTCCACGCGCGCGTTCGCGCCGGCTACCACGCCATCGCCGCTCGCCATCCGGAGCGCGTCTCGCTGGTCGACGGCGACGGGCCGACCGATGCCGTCTCGGCTGTGATCGACGCGCTTGTCAGCGCGCGGCTTCGAGCGGCGGCGTAGTCACCGGCGACGCGAAAGGTCATAAACGAGAGCACCCCGCCGCTCCACTCGGGAACGACGGGGTGCAAGGGGACCTGGCGACGACCTACTCTCCCACCGGCTAGGCAGTACCATCGGCGCTGCGGGGCTTAACGGCTCTGTTCGGAATGGGAAGAGGTGGGACCCCCGCGCTAGAGTCACCAGGAATCGGGTGACACGTGGACAGCCGTAGCAAAACTGCATCAGGACGCTGATGCCATCATCGAAGCAACTGGAGGCCACTTCGCAGACGATTGCGAGTGGACATCAAGCTCGAATAGGTAATTAGTACGACTCGGCTGAACATGTTACCATGCGTACACCTGTCGCCTATCAACGTCCTCATCTCGAACGACCTATAAGGGAATCCTAATCTTGTGGTGGGCTTCGTGCTTAGATGCCTTCAGCGCTTATCCCTTCCCGACATAGCTACCCTGCGATGCATCTGGCGACACAACAGGTACACTAGAGGTCAGTCCGCCACGGTCCTCTCGTACTAATGGCAGATCCACTCAAGATTCCAACGCCCGCAGTAGATAGAGACCGAACTGTCTCACGACGTTCTGAACCCAGCTCGCGTACCGCTTTAATGGGCGAACAGCCCAACCCTTGGGACCTTCTCCAGCCCCAGGATGCGATGAGCCGACATCGAGGTGCCAAACCTCCCCGTCGATGTGAACTCTTGGGGGAGATCAGCCTGTTATCCCCGGCGTACCTTTTATCCTTTGAGCGACGGCCCTTCCATTCGGAACCGCCGGATCACTAAACCCCACTTTCGTGCCTGCTCGACCTGTATGTCTCGCAGTCAAGCGCCCTTGTGCTTTTACACTCTACGCACGATTACCGACCGTGCTGAGGGCACCTTTGGGAGCCTCCGTTACTGTTTGGGAGGCGACCGCCCCAGTCAAACTACCCACCTAACACTGTTCCCCGACCGGATTACGGCCGAAGGTTAGGCTCCGACCAAAGCAAGGGCGGTATTTCAAGGATGGCTCCACAACGCCTGGCGACGCTGCTTCAAAGCCTCCCGCCTATCCTACACATGCTTTGGCCAAAGTCAATGCTAAGCTGTAGTAAAGGTGCACGGGGTCTTTTCGTCCCACTGCGGGTACCCGGCGTCTTCACCGGGACCACAATTTCACCGAGCGCGCGGTTGAGACAGTGCTCAACTCGTTGCACCATTCGTGCAGGTCGGAACTTACCCGACAAGGAATTTCGCTACCTTAGGACCGTTATAGTTACGGCCGCCGTTTACCGGGGCTTCGGTCGAGAGCTTCGCTTGCGCTAACCCCCTTCCTTAACCTTCCGGCACCGGGCAGGTGTCACTCCCTATACATCGTCTTGCGACTTAGCAGAGAGCTGTGTTTTTGCTAAACAGTCGGTTGAGCCTTTTCACTGCGGCCCCGCAGAACGGGGCGACCCTTCTTCCGAAGTTAGGGGTCCAATTTGCCTAGTTCCTTAACCGCGCATCACTCGAGCGCCTGAGGATACTCTCCTCGCCCACCTGTGTTGGTTTACGGTACGGGCACCCTAAACAATACACGACGCTTTTCTCGGCAGCCTGCTTGGGATCACTATCAGTCCACCTTGCGGCTTTCTGTACTGTCGCGTTTCGGCCTTGGATAGGGCAGCGGATTTGCCTACCGCCCCAGCCTACGCGCTTCAACGACCATCCGTCAGGTCGCGGATCTTACGCTTCTGCGTCACGCCTTGCATTAACGTTTTCGGGTGGTACGGGAATATTGAACCCGTTTTCCATCGCCTACGCCTTTCGGCCTCGGCTTAGGTCCCGACTAACCCTGTTCCGATTAACGTTGAACAGGAACCCTTGGGCTTACGGCGGACAGGTTTCTCACCTGTCTTATCGTTACTTATGCCTACATTTTCGCTTCCACACGCTCCACCATCCCTCACGAGACGGCTTCGACGCTGAGTGGAATGCTCCCCTACCGCTCTTTCGAGCCCGAAGCTTCGGCGCCAGACTTGATGCCCGAGCATTTTCGATGCCGGACCGCTCGACTAGTGAGCTATTACGCACTCTTTAAATGAATGGCTGCTTCTAAGCCAACATCCTAGTTGTCAAAGCAGTCCGACCTCCTTTGGTCAACTTAGCCTGGACTTGGGGGCCTTAGCTGTCGATCTGGGTTGTTTCCCTCTCGGACACGGATCTTATCACCCGCGCCCTCACTGCCGCTGAACATGTGACCGGCATTCGGAGTTTGTCTGGAGTTGGTACCCGGTGAAGGGCCCGCGTCCAATCAGTGCTCTACCTCCGGCACACTTTAAAGCGACGCTGTACCTAAATACATTTCGGGGAGTACGAGCTATTTCCGAGTTTGATAGGCCTTTCACCCCTACCCACAGCTCATCGGAGCCTTTTTCAACAGACACCCGTTCGGTCCTCCACGAGGTCTTACCCTCGCTTCAACCTGGCCATGGGTAGCTCACCCGGTTTCGCGTCTGCCTCCACTGACTGAACGCCCTGTTCAGACTCGCTTTCGCTTCGGCTGCGGCGCTGAGCGCCTTAACCTTGCCAGTGAAGAGCAACTCGTAGGCTCATTATGCAAAAGGCACGCCGTCATCCCGGCAAGCCGGGACTCCGACTGGTTGTAAGCACATGGTTTCAGGTACTATTTCACTCGCCTACTAGGCGTTCTTTTCACCTTTCCCTCACGGTACTAGTGCACTATCGGTCACGAGAGAGTACTTAGCCTTACCAGATGGTGCTGGTAGATTCCCACAGGATTTCTCCGGTCCCGTGGTACTCAGGTGCCAGCGGCGCTGCGTGCATTGTGTCTACGGGGCTATCACCCTCTGTGGCCCGGCTTTCCAACCGGTTCGTCTTCTGCGTACAGATCGCCGTGTGCTGGTCCTACAACCCCGGAAGCGCCGAAACGCCTCCGGTTTGGGCTGGTCCCCGTTCGCTCGCCACTACTTAGGGAGTCACTGTTGTTTTCCTTTCCACCGGGTACTTAGATGTTTCAGTTCCCCGGGTTGGCCCCTGCATCCTATGTTTTCAGATGCAGGTAACTGGTCTTCAACCAGCTGGGTTGTCCCATTCGGAAATCCGCGGATCGATGGATATTTGCTCCTCCCCGCGGCTTATCGCAGCTTATCGCGTCCTTCATCGCCTTCTCGTGCCAAGGCATCCACCATGTGCCCTTGGTCGCTTGATGCGACACTCACATGCGTCTACGAGTCAACGAGCCCGAAGGCTCGCCGACTGGAGTGACTCACGTTGGAGTTCCTCCAGGTTCGCTCGATGATTTTCTCAGCTTGACGAGCCCGACACGCTCCCAAAGGAACGCACCAGGCTCGACCCTGATACAGTTTTGCTACGGCTGTCAACATGTCAAAAAACCGTTCTCGCCAAAGCGAGAGACGTGCCACCGGCCAAAGCCGGACGTCACGGAGTGGAGCCAGAGGGATTCGAACCCCCGACATCCTGCTTGCAAAGCAGGCGCTCTACCAACTGAGCTATGGCCCCGATAAGCGTGATTGCAGCCGGCGAGCCGGCGATGCGGTGGGACTGGGAGGAGTTGAACCTCCGACCTCACGCTTATCAGGCGTGCGCTCTAACCACCTGAGCTACAGTCCCGCGTCACGCTCCGGGGAGCGCAGGCTGGACGGTCGCTCGGAAGAGAGCGGACCAGCAACGGTCGCAAAGAACAGCTGCACGGTGCGGACACCGGAGCAGCGGGCGGCCAAGGTACCGGCACATACGTGCGTCATCCTTGAAGCCCTGTCGAACACCCTGTCGGGTTTCTGAGAGAGGGAAGCATAGCGAGCCCGGTCGGCCGCACGGGTCCCGAAGGACGCCGGCGACAGAGGAGCGTCTGGCTCTGGTAGAGGTAATCCAGCCGCACCTTCCGGTACGGCTACCTTGTTACGACTTAGCCCCAGTTACTGAGTTCACCTTCGGCCGCTCCCTCCTTACGGTTGGGTCACGGACTTCGGGCGCCCTCAACTTCCATGGCTTGACGGGCGGTGTGTACAAGGCCCGGGAACGTATTCACCGCGTCATGGCTGATACGCGATTACTAGCGATTCCAGCTTCACGGAGTCGAGTTGCAGACTCCGATCCGAACTGAGAACGGCTTTATGGATTCGCTCCTCATCGCTGAGTGGCTGCCCATTGTACCGTCCATTGTAGCACGTGTGAAGCCCCAGGCGTAAGGGCCATGATGACTTGACGTCATCCCCACCTTCCTCACTGCTTGCGCAGGCAGTCTCGCTAGAGTCCCCGGCATGACCCGCTGGTAACTAGCGATAGGGGTTGCGTTCGTTGCGGGACTTAACCCAACATCTCACGACACGAACTGACGACAGCCATGCAGCACCTCGCGACCAGCCCGAAGGAGACCCCCTTTCAGGGGCTGTCCGGCCGCGTTCGAGCCTGGGTAAGGTTCTTCGCGTTGCATCGAATTAATCCACATGCTCCACCGCTTGTGCGGGCCCCCGTCAATTCCTTTGAGTTTCAACCTTGCGATCGTACTCCCCAGGTGGGACGCTTAACGCGTTAGCTTAGACACTGCACCTGAATCGGTGCAACATCGAGCGTCCATCGTTTACGGCGCGGACTACCAGGGTATCTAATCCTGTTTGCTCCCCGCGCTTTCGTGCCTGAGCGTCAGTACCCGTCCAGCTATCCGCTTACGCATCCGGTGTTCCTCGTGATATTTACGCATTTCACCGCTACACCACGAATTCCGATAGCCTCTCCGGGACTCAAGACGTGCAGTATCAAAGGCAGTTCACCGGTTAGGCCGGTGGCTTTCACCTCTGACTTACACGCCCGCCTGCGCACCCTTTACACCCAGTGATTCCGGACAACGCTTGGACCCTCCGTATTACCGCGGCTGCTGGCACGGAGTTAGCCGGTCCTTATTCGTGCGATACCGTCAGACCCCGCAGAACGGGGTGTTCTTCTCACACAAAAGCAGTTTACGCCCCAGAGGGGTGTCTTCCTGCACGCGGCGTGGCTGCGTCAGACTTTCGTCCATTGCGCAATATTCCTCACTGCTGCCTCCCGTAGGAGTCTGGCCCGTGTCTCAGTGCCAGTGTGGCGGATCATCCTCTCAGACCCGCTATGGATCGTCGCCTTGGTAGGCCGTTACCCTACCAACTAGCTAATCCAACGCAGGCTCATCCCCAGCCGCCTGAACTTTGGTCGGTTGGCCATGCGACCATCCGACGTTATGCGGTATTAGCCCACCTTTCGATGGGTTATTCCCCAGCTGGGGGTAGATTGCCTACGCGTTACTCACCCGTGCGCCACTCTCCCCGAAGGGAGCGTTCGACTTGCATGTGTTAAGCCCGCCGCCAGCGTTCGTCCTGAGCCAGGATCAAACTCTCCGTAGTAGAGTGTTTGAACGCCAGCGAGGCTGGCATCCTGTTTTGACAGCTGGTCTCCCAGCCGTCACGCTGTTGAGCTTCTTGGTTGAACGACGCGAACGTCGTTCGGTGTGACTTCTCGTCTCCCGCCGCCCTGCATGTGCAAGACGCGCGGCCGACGAGGGCTCGCTATGCTTCCAGTCTCTCAAAGAACCGTCCGGGCACGCGGCCGCTTGCGCAGCCGATCACCCAGGGGCGTCCTGCCAACTTACGGACTCCCGAACCCGGGGGTCAAGCGCTTCACGATCTCTTGGAGACCCTCGTCTCGTCGAGCCCGGGAAACTCCCGGCCGGCGAAGCGCCTCTCGTGCGGCCTGCCATCGCGGGCAGCACAAGGACGAGCAAGGTACGGTGCCTCTCTGTGAGGCGTCAACCAGAATCGGCGGGTTCACGAACCCTTCGCCCCAGTCGCCGGTGCCTTGCCTGCACTCTCGTAAGGAACAGTGCCGAGGCGTCCCCGAGGGGTCGTTTCGGCAGCGGCACGCAAGGTAGAGGCCCTTCCGATGGGTATGTGTCAACCTCCGGTGGAGACGAGGTGAGGCGACCGTGAGGACGCCCCCCGTTTATCTTCGCGCCTCACCTCTCCCCCGCCTCATGCCCAGCCCCGGCCGCCTCCGCTCGGTGCTCACCGACCCGGCCTTCTGGACCGGCCTCGTCATTCTGGGGCTGGGCGCGATCGTCCTGGCGCTGCTGGTCAACTTCGCAGTCATGCCGATCTGGACGCGCCACAGCTCGACGATCGAGGTGCCGAGCGTGCGCGAGATGTCGCCGCTCGACGCCGAGCGCACGCTCCGCCTCGCCGGCCTCGACGCCGAGCGCCGCGAGCAGCCGTTCAACCCCAACCTGCCGTCGGACGTGGTGGTGGACCAGACCCCGTCGGCCGGCCTCGCCGTCAAGCCCGGACGGCGCGTGTACTATTACGTCAACGCGAGCCCGACCGACCGCGTGGCGATGCCCGCCGTGCTGTCGATGGCGCAGGGGCAGGCGACGGCCGAGATCGAGAACGCCGGCCTCAGCGTCGGGGCCGTGCGGTACGACACACTCCGCTCGCCACACGAGAACACGGTCACGCGCCAGATCCCGGAGGCCGGGCGCCTCGTGCCGGTCGGAACGCCGGTGTCGATCTGGCTCAGCCCGGGTCCTGACCCGTCGCGCCAGATCGAGGTGCCGGACCTCGTCGGGATGAGCGCGGATGCCGCCCGCGACCGGATCCGCGACGCGGGGCTGTGGATCAGCCCGTCGCAGCAGCAGTCGGGCCGCGTGACGCGGCAGACCCCCGAGCGCGGCGAGCGGGTCCCGGCCGGCAGCGAGGTGGCCATCACCACCGATGCGCCGGGCGGCGGCGGAGCAGCCGGCGACACGGCGGCCGACTCGTCGTCGCGCTGAATCCACCGGGGATACCGTCGGAGATGGGGAGGCGCGCCTACTCGGCGCCCTCCCAGGTCAGGATGTCGGACTCGTTCTTGGACTCGCTCTCCGGCGGGCTCGCGTACCGCCCGGCCTCCGGCAGGGCGTCCTTCTTCTCCGTGAGGTTGTAGCCGAGCGCCTGCCACTGGTTGGCGAGGTAGGCGTTCCACTCCGCGTAGTGCGCCCACTCAGCGGGCAGCTCGTCGTCGGCGTAGATGGCCTCGACGGGGCACGCGGGTACGCACGCGTTGCAGTCGATGCACTCGTCGGGGTGGATGACGAGGAAGTTGGGCCCCTCGTAGAAGCAGTCCACCGGGCAGACCTCGACGCAGTCCGTGTGCTTGCAGTTGATGCAGGGCTGGGCGACGACGTAAGGCATGGTTACCGAGGGCGGAGGAGGAGCGGCTAAGGTATCGTCCGTTCCGCTCCGTTGGTCACCCGCCGTGTTCCGTCCGCTGCCCCTCGTTCTCCTGCTGGCCGTCGTCGCGACGGGCTGCTCGTCGTCCAACCGCCTGCGCGACGTCTCGCTCGACGGCCGGCGCGTGGCCGTCACCGCCGCCATCCCGCCGCACCCGCGCGTGCAGGCCGGCAGCCCGGCCGAGAGCCGCATCAGCGTCTTCGACCCGATCGGGTCGGCGGTGCGCGTCGGGACGTCGCTCGACAAGCGCCGGCAGGCGCGACGCGCGCAGGCCCGCCTCGACAGCGTGGTGACGCACGTGGACGTCGCCGACCGCATCGCGCGGCAGGTGCTCTCGCGCTCGGCGTCGGCGCTGCGGTTCGCGCCGGCGGGGCGTCCCGACGAGGCCGACTACGTGCTCGACCTCCGCGTGGCCGACTACGCGCTCGTGGCCGACTCCTTCGAGGGCGCCACGTTCTTCGTGCTCCTCGGCGAGATGCGCCTGCTCGACGGGCCGCGCGAGGTGTGGCGCCTGCGCATCGAGGAGCGCGAGGTGCTGGACCGCACCCTGTTCGGCCTGCCGGCGTCGGTGGGCAACGTCGTCACCGGCCGCGCGCTCGCGACGCTGTCGGCCGACGAGATGGAGACCGGCCTCTTGCGCCTCGCCGACGCCACGGCCGAGCGCGTCGCCGAGCGGTTCCGCCGCGACTACCTCGACTCGCGCGACGCTTACGACCGACGCACCGGCCGCCGATAACCGGTCGCTCGGGCCGCCGACGCGCGGCGCTTCGCACGCGATCTGCGACGGGGCTTCTCGGAAAGGCCACAGGCCCGAGCGAATCTTGTCGCAACAGGCATCCGTTGAGGGCGCCATCTCATCCTTTCGTCTCATGTCGGCCCCCGCCCCGTCCTTCGACCCCGCCCTCTACATCCGCGAGCCCGCCTGGTGGCGGACCGTTGCGTGGCCGCAGGTGGTCACGCTCGTCGGGATCGGGCTGGCGGTGCTGGCGCCCATCGTCGCCGGCCTCTTGCTGGCGGCCTGATCAGCGACCGACGACGACGCGGGTGCTCGCGTCGCCGGCGCGCACGATATACACGCCGGGCGCGAGGCCGGACACGTCCACGCTCGTGGTGCCTGCCGGCATCGACCGGACGACCTGACCGAGCGCGTTGACGACGGTCACGGGCTCTCTGGTCCCGCGAATGTGTAGCACGTCGGCCACCGGGTTCGGCGCCACGCGAAGCACCTCGGCGGTCGGTGGAGCTTCGGTGTCCACCGGCATCGTCGTCCGCTCCAGGCGGTACCCGGTGGCCGGGGTCCAGGTCCGCGCGTACAGACGTCCGTCGGTGCCCATCTGGAGGGCGAAGATTCGCTTCCCGTCGAGCGAGGTCGAGCGAGGTGCGAACGTCTGTCCGGCATCGTTCGAGACGAGGAGCGAGACGTCGCTCGGGTTGCCTGCGTCCTCGCTGTAGGCGACGAGACCGGCGTCCGTCGCCTCGACGTGCTGGACCCAATGGTTGGGGAGCACGCCCGATGCGTCGGTCCACGTCTGGCCGCCGTCGGTAGAGCGGCGGATCCACCCGGCGCCTCCGACGACAAGAGTCCCGTCGCGGGACGTGGCCGCGTCGAACAGTGAGGGCCACTCGTCCTCGCCCCAGAGGTCAATGCCGGCAAAGGACCCGCCGGACGGAGCGGCATAGACGAACGCGGGGCAGAAGTCGATGCATCGCTCGTAGGCGAACAGGAGGACGTACGGGCCCGCCGGGAAGACGGAAACGGGCTCCACGCCCGACGCCGGCGAGAACGTCTGCCATGCCTGGCCGCCATCGCTGGACATTTTCAGACCCGCCGCGAACATGCCGACGTTGTGGCTCTGGACGACGTAGATCCGCCCTGTGGCATCGACGCGCACGTCGCGGCCGGTCACGTAGCCGTCCAGTTCATGGATCACCGTCCAGGTCCCGGTCGCCGGCGCATAGCGGCGCACGGCATTGCTGCGCAGGACGAACACCGAGCCGTCCGGGGCCGCGTCCATCGCGGTGGCGACGCCGGTGTCGTCGCCGAGGCGCTCCCAGGACGTCCCGCTGAGACGGTACACGCCGCATGACGTGCCCAGCAGGACGGCCGTACCAGCCGGATCGGCGCGGAGCGTCGCGCTGTAGCAATCGGCGGGCATGCTCGGATCGGGCAGCGTTTCCCAGGTCTCGAGTTGCGCGGCGGCGGGGAACGACGCGAGAAGCGCGACGGCGAGGAGCAAAGCGCGCATGGCGCGTGAGGGCATGTGTGCCATCAACATAGGATGCACAGGCGCTGCGACCAAATGCATCGTCTTTAGCGTAACCGGGTGAGCCGACGGGCGCACCGAGGTCTCTCACGCGCGCGCCGTCCGGTCGTAGGCGCGGAGCGTCTCCCACCGATAGAGCCCCGCGTCGTGGCCGTCGTCCCAGACGATCCGCAGCGCGTAGTGGCCCGCTGGCTGCAACTCGCGAATGTGGTAGGTCATCAGCGATGGCAGCTCGAACACGACGGGGTCCACGGGCTCGGACATCGCGGCGTGCCCGCCCCGGCACTCGGCGCACGGACACGCCCGCCGCAGCCCCTCGTACGAGAACGTGGACACGTGGCCGTCGGCCCAGCCGACGGTGAGGGTCTGCGCCGCGTCGTCGGCGGCGAGGCGAACAGGGCGGGCGGCGTCGGGCGTCACAGGAAGAGGTCGGGCACGAACTCGGTGGTGCCGGGGACGGCCGCATAGCGTGCGAAGTCGGTCACGCCGGCGTCGCGCAGCACGTCCTCGTCGAGCAGGAACCGGCCGGTGACGCCGTCGCCCGTCAGGATGGCGTGCGCGGCGTCGGCGACGATCTCGGGCGTGCGGCTGGCGTCCATCATCATCTGCCCGCCGAGGAGGTTCTGGACGGCCGCCGTCGCGATGGTCGTCCTGGGCCAGAGCGCGTTGGCGGCGATGCCGTCGTCGGCGAACTCCTCGGCCCAGCCGAGGACGCACATGGACATCCCGTACTTCGAGATCGTGTAGGCCACGTGGCCACCGAACCAGCGCGGGTCGAGGTTGAGCGGCGGGCTCAGCGTGAGGATGTGCGGGTGTCGGCCGGCCTTCGCGCTCGCCTTGAGGTGCGGCAGCGCGGCCTGTGTGACGGCGAACGTCGCGCGCACGTTGACGCCCATCATCAGGTCGAACCGCTTCATCGGCGTGTTCGGCGTGTCGGTCAGCGAGATCGCGCTCGCGTTGTTGACCACGACGTCGATCCCGCCGAAGTGCTCGACGGCGGCCGCGACGGCGGCCGCGACGGCGTCCTCGTCGCGCGCGTCGAGCTGGACGGCGAGGGCCTGCCCGCCGGCGGCCTCGATCTCGGCCGCGGCCGTGTGGATCGTCCCGTCGAGCTTCGGGTGCGGCTCGGCGGTCTTGGCCGCGACGACCACGTTGGCGCCGTCGCGCGCGGCGCGCAGCGCGATCGCCTTGCCGATGCCACGGCTCGCGCCGGTGATGAAGAGGGTCTGGCCGGAGAGCGTGCGCATCGGGCGGCGGGAGGGCGAAGCCTCCAAACTACCGGCCGACGGCGCGGCGGATCCGCTCGCCGGCCGCCCACCCGTCGGCGGCTGCGAGGTGGACGCGCCCGCGCCCCACGCACCCGTCGCCGGCGACGAAGAGGCCACGCGCCTCGGCGGCGGCGCGCGCACGAGCGTCCACGGCAGCGTCCGGCAGGCTGTAGCGCCAGCGCTGCGTGTCGGTGACCGCCGGCGCCGGGAGCCGCTCTCCGAGCCACGCCTCGACGGCGGCGGTCGCTTCGGCAACGACCGTCTCGCGCGGCGCGTCGTAGCGTGCGCGCGTCCACGCGTCGGTCATCTGGGCGACGAGGAGCGTCGCGCCCGCCGGCGCGCGGCCGGGCTTGTCGCTCTCGGCGGCCAGCCACGCGACGTCCGACGCCTCGCCGACGTGGACGAGCGCGTACGGCTCGGGACGCGGCGCCGGCCCGTCGAACGCCCAGACGACGGCGAACTGCGAGCGGTACGGGACCGCCGCGAGCGCGTCGGCCAGCGCGTCGCCGGCGACGAGCGCGGCGGCCTGCGGCGCCGGGGCCGTGACGAGCACGGCGTCGGCCCCCAGCGTCCCGCCGTCCGTCTCGACGCGCCAGCGCGCCCCGTCGGGCCGGACGCGCGCGACGTGCGTCTGGAGCCGGACGTCCAGCCCCGCCAGCGCGAGCGCGCGGCCGACCGCCGAGATGCCCCCGGCGACGGTCCACCGCCCCTCGTCGCGCGCGTCGGCGGGACGCGCCACGCCGTCGTCGCCGACAGGCCACACGGGTCCGACGCGCACCAGCGCCTCGCCGAGGACATCGCGCAGGAGGTCGCCGCCCGGTCCGTCGAGCGTGAGGACCTGGGCGCCGTGGTCGTAGCGCCAGCCGTCGCGGCGGCGCGTGGCCGCGCGCCCGCCGAGTCCGCGGCTCTTCTCGACGACCGTGACCGCCACGCCGCCGGCGACGAGGGCGCGCGCGGCGGCCAGCCCGGCGACGCCCGCACCGACGACGACGACGTGCGCCATGCTATCGGACCCGCCGGCGCACGTCACCGGTGCGCGTGTCGGACTCGGCGTCGGGGAGCGCGTCCAGGTCGATCCGCGGGGCGGCGATGCCGGCGCGTCGCGCCTCGCGCTCCAGGTCGAAGCCGTCGTCGGTCACGATGGCCTCCAGCGCCTCGATGCGGGTGCGGAGCGCGTCGCGCTCGGCATGGGCGGCGTCCAGCTCGCGCCGGAGGTCGTCGGGCGCGCCCGTGCGGGCTAGCTTCTGCTGGTGGTCGAGGTAGGTCGAGTAGGCGAGCCAGAGGATGCCGGCGACGGCGACGAGAGCCCACATGGCGGCGGGGACGGGCGGAGTGCGACGTTACGACGCGTCAGCGCCGGTGGGTTCGTCGAGCCAGAGCGTCTTCACGTTGACGAACGCGCGCGCGCCCTCGGGGCCCAGCTCGCGCCCGATGCCCGACTCGCCGACGCCGCCGAACGGCAGCATCGGGTGGCTCGCCACCATCGCGTTGACGAAGACGCTCCCGGCGCGGATCTGCCGCGCGACGCGCTCGCCGCGCGCGAGGTCGGCGGTCCAGACGCTCGCGCCGAGGCCGAAGCGGGTTGCGTTGGCGAGGCGCACGGCGTCGGCCTCGTCGGACGCCACGAGGAGCGCGGCGACGGGTCCGAACACCTCCTCGTCCGCCGCCGGCGTGCCCTCGCGCACGTCGGCGAGCACCGTCGGCGGGTAGAAGGCGCCCGGCCCGTCGGGCACGTCGCCGCCGGTGACGACGCGCGCGCCGCCGCGGACGGAGCGCGTGACCTGGTCGTGCACCTCGTCGCGGAGGTCGCGCCGCGCGAGCGGCCCGAGGTCCACGTCGGTCGTCGGGTCGCCCACGCGGAGCGCCGCCATGCGCGACGCGAAGGCCTCGGCGAAGGCGTCGGCCACCGGCGCCTCGACGACGAAGCGCTTGGCCGCGATGCAGCTCTGTCCGTTGTTCTGGACGCGCGCCTGCACGCCGACCTCGGCCGCGCGCTCGACGTCGGCGTCGGCCAGCACCACGAAAGGATCGGAGCCGCCGAGTTCCAGCACGCACGGCTTGAGCGCGCGCCCGGCCGCGGCGCCGACCGAGCGCCCGGCGCCCTCGCTGCCGGTGAGCGTGACCGCCGCGACCCGGTCGTCGGCGATGACGCCGGCGATGCGCTCCGACGACAGGACCACGTGCTGCATCGCGCCGTCGGCGAAGCCGGCCTCGGCGACGAGCGCGGCGAGCGCGTCCCCGCAGCCGAGAACGTTGGAGGCGTGCTTGAGCACGACCACGTTGCCCGCCGCGAGCGCCGGCGCGAGTGCGCGCACGGCCTGCCAGTAGGGGAAATTCCACGGCATCACGGCGAGGAGCACGCCGAGCGGCTCGTACGCGACGAGCGAGCGCCGCGCCTCGGTCGGGCGCACGTCGTCGGCCAGCCACGCGGCGCCGTGCTCGGCGTAGACGCGGCACGCGCGGGCGCACTTCTCGACTTCGGCGCGCGCCTGCGCGAGCGGCTTGCCCATCTCGTCGGTCGCCAGCCGCGCGAGGCGGTCGGCGTCGCGCTCCAGCGCGTCCGCGAGGCGGCGCAGGCCGTCGGCGCGCTGCGCGTGCGTCGTCGCGCGGTGGGCGTCGAACGCGCGCGTGGCGCGGTCGAGCGCGGCGTCGAGGTCGGCGTCGGACGCCTCGTCGTAGTGGGCGAGCGTCTCGCCGGTGGCGGGGTTGACGGTGTCGGGCATCGGCGCGGCGGTGGAGGGCGACGCCTACGCCGGCGCCGCGCGCCGGGATCGCCACCGCGAACCCGCTACCTGGCGCGTGCGGCCATCCACGCCGCGACGAGCGGCGGACCGAGCGCGCCGACGGCGAGCGCCACGGCCGTTGCGCGTCCGCCCGGCGCAAGCGCCGCCCCGGCGGGCGTCAGCAGGACGAGCGAGGCGAGCAGGACGCCGACCGTCCCGACGAGCGCGGCGTGGCCCGGCACGGCGGCGCGTCCGAACGCGCCGCGCGCGGCGGCCGCCAGCCCGAGCGTCACGAAGCCGAGCAGCATCGCGTGGAGGTAGAGCACGCGCACGCCGGCGACGCCCGCCAGCGCGGGCCACGTGCCGACGGCGACCTGCGCGGCGGCCTTCAGCGCGAGCAGCGCCAGCGCCACGCGCCAGCCCGGCGCCGCACCGCGCCACAGCGCCGCCACGGATGTGAGCAGCCCGGCGCCGACGAGTCCGCTCCCGACGCGCGCCAGCGCGGCGAACGTCGGCGGGACCAGCGCCGGCGGCATCGCGAGGGCGAACGTGAACGGCACCCCGAGCGCGACCGCGACGGCCGACGCACGGAGCACGCGGTCGGAGACCGCACGGCCGTCGGCGCGCGCCTCGGCGGCGGCCAGCGCCAGCACGCCGAGCACGAACCAGCCCTCCGAGAACGCGTCGAGGAAGAGGTGCGTCAGCGCGGACTGGAGCGCGACGTGCGTGCCGTCGCCGGCGATCTGGAGCACCGGCAGGCCCCACGCGCCGAGCGTCGCCAGCACGAGCAGCGCCACGGCGGCGTCGAGCAGCGCGCGGGCGCCCGGCGGCGGCGCGTCGCGCCGGGCGCGGACGTACAGCGCGACGAAGGCGTACCACGCGAGGACGTTCGCGCCGGCGAGCATCATCGGCAGCGGCAGCCGCGCCGGGCCGACAGCGACGACCCCGTAGCCGACGAGCAGGAACGGCGGGAACGCCGCCAGCGCGAGCGCGAACGTCGCCACGAGCAGGCGACCCGGACGTGCGATCGGCGCGCCGCCGAGCCCCGGCAGCCGGTGCGCGACAAGCGCGAACAAGGCCGGCGTCGCCCAGCCGAAGTACATCAGGTGCGAGTGCGCGTGGCGGACGTTCGTCAGGTCCAGCCTCAGCGTCGTGCCCGAGGCGACGATCCCGCGGAAGACCGCGCCGGTCAGGCCGGCCAGCGCGAAGACGGCCAGCGCCACGCGCCAGCCCACGCGGAGCGGCGCCTCGTCGGATCGCGTGGCGACCGGCGTCATCGGCCCGCGACGCCGCGGCGCCGGTCGAGGAGCGTCGCGCCGGCGAGCACGGACGCGAAGAGCGCGAGCGCGACGGCGTTCCCGACCGAGCCCCACGCGCGGAGACTTGGCGCACCGCCGACGTCGCCGGCGACGCGCAGCGCGAGCGCGCCGTGGAGCAGCGCCAGCGGCGCGTAGAGCGCCGGGTGGTACGCGACCGGCACGTCGAGCACGGCCGGGCCGATGATCGGCGCGTGCCCGAACACCATCGAGAAGACGAACCCGACGAGCACGGCGTGGACGAGCGCGTCGTAGAGCGGTCCGTCCACGACGCCGCCGGCGGCCACCATCAGCGTCCCGCCGACGGCGAGCCACGTCTGTCCGCCGAGTAGGCAGACCGCCACGTAGCGCGCGAGCCCGCGCTGTCTCACCGTCCGCCGCGCGACGTCGTAGCGCACCATCCACGCGGCCAGCGCGAGGAACGCCGCGCCGAGCACGCGCACGCCGGCATCGCGGTCGGCGGACGCAACGGCCAGCGCGAGCGCGACGAGCGCCGCCGCCGCGAGCATCGCGCGGTCGCCCCCACCGCCGAGCACGCGGCCGAGTTCGAGACGCTCGCCGGCGATCGTCAGGACGAGAAACGCCATCCACCACGGGACGACGTCCGGGAACGCCCCGCCGGCGAGCCAGAGCGCGTTGCCGCCGGCCCACGCGCCGGCTCCGAGCGCCATCACGCTGAGGAACGCCGACGGCGCGCGCCGCCACCACACGACGTGCATCGCGACGAGTCCGACTGCCGCGGCCGTCGCCAGCGCGGCAGGCCACGGCGGCGGCGCGCCGGCGACCAGCGCAAGCGCCGAGGCGGCCGCCAGCGCCGGCACGGCCCAGCCCCACGCGCGCCCCAGCGCGACCGCGCGCTCGACGGCGATCACCGTCCCCAGCACGCCGCACACCATCAGCGGGCCGTGCGCGCCCGGCCACGTGCCGACCGGGACGCCGCCGGCCACGCCTGCGCGCGCCAGACCGCCCCACACGCCGGCGACGAGCGACGCCGCGCCGGCGGCGAGGAGGACGGCCGCCGGAGGCGGCAGGCCGCGCGCGTCGCCGGCGTCGTCAGCGCGCATCGGACGCCGGGCCGCGGAGGCGTCGCCACAGGCGCGCGCCCAGCGCCGCCGCCCGTCCCGGCGGCCGGTCGGCGCACGTCGCGGCACGCACCGCCGGATCCACCATCGCGGGCGACCACGCGGGCTCCCAGACCAGTTCGACCGTCCCGCGGCTCAGGCCGGGAACGCCCTGGAGCGCCGCGCCGACCTGCCGCTGGATCACGCGCGAGAGCGGACACGCGGGCGTGGTCATCGTCAGGCGGACCGTCGCGGCGCCGTCGGCGTCCACGTCGAGGTGGTAGACGAGCCCCAGCGTGACGATGTCGAGCCCGACCTCGGGGTCGACGACGCCGGCGAGCGCCCGCGCGAGGTCGGCGGCGCGAGGCGGAGTCACGCGTCGGCGGCCGCGCCCGCGAGGGCCAGCGCGCGCGGGAAGAGGACGTTGTTCTCGAGGTGGACGTGTCGGTGCAGGTCGTCCTCGAACGCCTCCAGCCCGACGAACGCCGCGCGGTAGGTCGCGCACGCGCCGTCCGGCGGCGTGTAGTCGTCGCTCAGGCGGCGGAGCTCGCGCAGCGCCGCGCCGGCGGCGTCGTGGTCGTCCTCCATCGCGCCGACGAGCCGCGCGAGCGCGTCGGCGTCGGCCGTCCCGTCGGCGACGGCGCGGATGAGCGGGAAGACCTCGGTCTCCTCGGCGGCGAGGTGTGCCTCCAGCTCCGTCGCCAGCGCGTCGAACGTCTCGGCGATGGCGTGGAGCGCCGGCCGCTCGCCGCCGTGGACGCGCGCGACCTTCTGCGTGAACGCGCGCAGCGCCGGCACGTGCTCGCGGACGTAGCCGTGGTGCGCATGCACGATATAGTCGGCCAGCAGCGCCGGCGGCCACGTGTCCATACGCGGCAGCGCGGCGTTGGGCGCGTGCGCGCTCTCGGCCTCGACGGCCGCGACGACCTCGGCCACGTCGACGCCGCGGCGGGCGCAGGCGTCGGCCAGCGGCAGGCCGCCGCCGCAGCAGAAGTCGATGCCGAAGCGCTTGAGGGCGGCGGCACGGCGGTAGTCGGCGGCGACGAGGGCGCCGACGGTCTGGGAGGCGAGCGGGAGATCGGGCATGGTGGGCCGGCAGCGCCGGAGGCTATTCAGGACCAATTTGTCCAATATAGATCGGCTGTCGTCGCGTGTGCTTCGGCGACGGTGGAGTTTGGGTGAGGGCGCGGACCGTCGGGCGCCCCGCACCGGCCGGTGACGCGACATGTCACACCGTCGGGCTAGCTTGTCGGCTCAACCGACCGGACACCCATGGATCCCGCCCCGCGCTCCGCCGCTCCCCGCGACGAGGACTTCGAGAAGGCCCTGCGCCCGCGCGCGCTCGACGACTTCATCGGCCAGCCCAAGATCAAGGACAACCTGCGCGTGTTCATGACGGCCGCGCTCCAGCGCGGCGACGCGCTCGACCACGTGATCCTGTCAGGTCCTCCGGGGTTAGGCAAGTGCATCACGCCCGAGAGCCTCGTCCTGACGCACGAGGGGTGGCAGGTCTTCGCCGATCTGATCCCGGAGGGCATGGCCGCCGGCGAGGCGCGTCCGGTGAGCTTGGATGTCTTCGGCGTGGACGGCCTTGAGTCTGCGTCGCACATCTACTGCAGCGGGCGCGTGCCGACGATCCGCGTGCGGACGCGCAACGGGTTCGAGATTGAGGGCACGCCGCACCATCCGGTGCTCGTCGCGACCGACGACGGGCCGGCATGGCGACGGCTGGACGCGCTCGCGCCCGGCGACGCGGTCGGCGTCTCGCGCGGCGCGCGCGTGCCCGGACGTCCGACTTCGGCGCCCTTCACGCCGGCGGGCAACGCCGACCGCCGGGCCTACGCCGACGCCACGGTTCGCCACCTCCACGCCACGCTCACCCGGTCGTTCGGCCGCCCGCCGGCGGGTGCCGAACTGAGACGCGCGTACGATGCAGCGCTCGGCACGGCGCGGTCGCCAGTGCCGGAGCGGACGGCTGCGCGCCTCGGGCTAGCGCTCAGCGACGGGCGCCGCATCACCACCGAGCCGGCGGCCCGCGCGCTGGAGATTCCGGGCGCGACGCGGGAGGTTCGGCTCACACCCGATGTGGCGTACCTCCTCGGCGCGCTCGTCGGCGACGGACACGCCGAAGCCGACGGCGGGTTCGTGCTGACGTGCGCCGAGCCGGAGATGCAGGCCGACGTCGTGCGGATCGTCGAGGCCGCGTTTGGCCGGCGCCTCCGTGCGCGCGCCAACGCAGACCGCTCGCCGTCACTCTCGCTCGGCGCCGACATCGGCGCGACGCTCACCGCGTTCGGCCTGACGCACGCGCACGCCGCAGACAAGACGGTCCCGCGCGCGGTTCTGGCCGGCACGCCCGAGATCGCCGCCGGCTTCCTGCAGGGCCTCTTCGACGCCGACGGCCACGCCCGCGCAGACGGCGTCGAGCTCGGGACGCGCTCCGAGCGTCTTGCACGCGAGGCGCAGGTGCTGCTCGCCGGCCTCGGCGTGATCGCCTACCGCAAGCGCACCGTCAAGGTCGGCGCGCCGTTCTGGACGCTCTTCGTCGGCGGGGCCGATGGGGTGCGCTTCTACCGCACGGTCGGCTTCCGGCTCGCGCGCAAACAAGCGCGCGCGCGTGAGATGCCGGCGAGGCGCGGCGCCTCGCGCGCCGATGCCGTCCCCGGCGCGGCAGCGCTGCTGACGACACTGCTGCGGGCGACGGGTCCACACCCGCGTGCGACGCACAAGGCGTTCGGCCACGTCGTGCGCGGAGAACGAACGCCCACGCGCGACCACGTGAGCGCGCTGCTGGCGCACCTGCCGGCGACGGCCGCCGACCACCCTGCGGCCGCGCGCCTCGCGGCGCTGATGGACCCGCGCTTCGCGTGGGACGCCGTCGCCGAACTCACGCACGGGGAGTCCGAGGCGTACGACTTCGTCGTTCCCGGCACGCACTCGTTCGTCGCTAACGGGATCGTGAACCACAACACGAGCCTCGCGCACGTCATCGCCGAGGAGATGGGCGCCGAGATCAAGACGACCTCCGGCCCGGCGCTCGACAAGCCGGCGAGCATCGCCGGCCTGCTGACCAACCTCAACGAGGGCGACGTCCTGTTCATCGACGAGATCCACCGCCTCTCGCCGGTCGTCGAGGAGTACCTCTACTCGGCGATGGAGGACTACGCGATCGACATCCTGATCGACTCCGGCCCGAGCGCGCGGAGCGTGCGCATCGCGCTGCCGCCGTTCACGCTCATCGGCGCGACGACCCGCAAGGGGCTCCTCACGGCGCCGCTGCGCGCGCGCTTCGGCATCGACTTCCGCTACGACTACTACCCGGTCGAGGTGCTGGAGCAGATCGTCGTGCGGAGCGCGACGCTGATGGGCGTCGCCGTCGACGCCGGGGGCGCGCACGAGATCGCGCGCCGCAGCCGCGGCACGCCGCGCATCGCCAACCGCCTGCTGCGCCGCACGCGCGACTTCGCGGAGGTGGAGGGCACCGGCGAGGTCACGCAGGCCCTCGCCGCGCACGCGCTCAACGCGCTCGACGTGGACGACGCCGGCCTCGACGACATGGACGCCCGCATCCTGCTCGCGCTCATGGAGAAGTTCGACGGCGGGCCGGTCGGCGTGAGCACGCTCGCGGTCGCCGTCGGCGAGGACGCGGGGACCGTCGAGGAGGTCTACGAGCCGTACCTCATCCAGGAGGGCTTCCTCGCGCGGACGCCGCGCGGGCGCGTCGCCGCCCGCCGCGCGTACGAGCACTTCGACGTCCCGATGCCCGTTCGGCAAGCCGACATTTTTCTGGACGACGCGCTCGGCTGAGCGGTCGGCGTGTCCTTATGTCGCCGATGACGGGTCTGCTCGTCCTCCTCGCTCTCTTCGGCGTCTGCCTTGCTCTCGTTGCAGCGTTGGGCAGACTGACGTGGCGATGGAAGCCACCCATCGGCCGGCATATCGTCCAGGCGAGCAGTTTGCTCACTGCCGCGCTCCTGATCTACGCCTGCGGCGACCTCTTCGGCGTCTGGTTTCACGTCAGTCGCTCGGAAGCGGAGGACGAGTTCGAGGACGTGCTTGGCTTCGACGTTCCGCCGGTTGAGCGCGTCACCAACGCAGTCGATCTCGGGTGGGCACCGACCGATGGCCCCCACTACGGCTACACCGTGACGTTCGCGCCTGCAGACTTCGAGACCTTCATGGCCGGATGGGGTCGGCTGAGTGACTCAACCTCGCTCATCCTCCACGACTCGCTCGCCATCACGCACGAGTTCAGCATTTCGGCTGCACGTCGTTCGGTGAGATATTTCCACGCAGACGAATGAGCCAAGTGTTTTATTCTTCGCCCAAGCGGACGGCGAGGATGCCGACGGCGGCCAGCGCCGCGAGCGCCGACGACGCCACCCACAGCGTCGCCGGCCCGCCGCGCGCCAGCAGCAGCCCGCCGGCGACCGGCCCGACGGCCGACGCCAGCCCCCACCCGCTCTGGTAGACGCCCTGGTAGGCGCCGCGCAGGGCGTCCGGCGCCAGCCGCGCGACGACGGCCGGCAACACCGGCAGGAACGCCATCTCGCCGACCGTCAGCAGCGCCACGCCGGCGAAGACGGCCGGGAGCGAGTGCGCGACGGCGAAGACCGCGAGGCCGGCGGCGACGAGCGCCGCGCCCGTCGCCAGCACGCGCGACGCGCGGACCGGCGCGATCCACCGCGCGATGGGCAGGCTGAACAGCACGATGAGCGCGCCGTTGAGACCCGCCGCCAGCCCGTAGTCGGCCGGCGAGAGGCCGGCCGCGCGCATCGTGAGCGGGAGCGTGACGAACGTCTGGAGGAAGCCCGCGCCGACGGCGAAGACCGCCAGCGCGGCGGCGACGAGGCGCCCGTCGGCGACCGCCTCACGCATCCCGCCCGGCGGCACGCCGTCGGCCGCCGGGGCGCGCGGCGGACGCGTCTCGGGAATGCCGGTCGCCACGACGACCGCGTAGAGCGCCACGCTCAGGGCGTCCACCACGAAGAGCCAGCCGAAGCCGCGCTCGGCGAGCGCCCCGCCGACGGCCGGCCCGACGGCCGCGCCCACGTTGATGGCCCAGTAGAGGAGCGCGAACGCCTCGGTGCGGCGCTCCGGCGCGACGACGTCCGACACCGCCGCCGACACCGCCGGGCGGTACGCCTCGCCGACGACGCCGTAGAGCGCGACGAGCACGCCGAGCGTGACCACACCCGGCGCGAACGGGATCGACGCGATGAGCGCCGCGCCGCCGGCGAGGCTCCCGACGAGGACCGCGCGCCGCCCCCACCGGTCGGCCAGCGCGCCGCCGACGAGGCCGGCGACGAACGCGCCCGCGCCGTGGAGCCCGACGACGAACGTCGCCTGCGGGATGCTCAGCCCGCGCTCCGCCGAGAGGTAGAGCGAGAGGAAGGGCAGCACCAGCAGCCCGATCCGGTTGACGAGCGTGCCGCCCCACAGCACCCAGAAGGTGCGCGGGAAGCGGCCGACGAAGGCGGGCAGGGGCATGAGGGGGAACGAGCGCGCCCCGCCGGGAGGGTCCCGACGGGGCGCGAGCGACAGCGCGCGGGGACGGCGCTACTCCTTGGACGACAGCTTGTCGGCCGCCGCGCCGATGGCGCCGGTGGCGGCGTCCACGGCCTTGTCGACGAGGCCGGACGCCTTCTCCTGGACGCTGTCCGGCAGCTTGTCGGTGATCTTGTCGGCCACGGTGCCGAGCAGCGCGCCGGCTTTCTCGGCGACGGCGCCCGCGCCGCCGGCCTTGTCGGCCAGACCCTTGGCGAGATCGCCGGCCTTGTCGGTGAGCCCGGCAGCGCCGGCCTTGTCCGCGAGGCCCTTGGCGAGGTCGCCGGCCTTGTCGGTGAGCTTGGAGAAGTCCATCGGTGGTGGGGAAAGGGAGGGTCGGAGAGTACGCACGTCCGGCCGGCTGTGCGCACCGCCGGACACGCGAACTCCGGGTTCCGTCAGTCCTTGCGCCGGCCGAAGAGACCGCGCTTCTTCGTTGGCGCCTCCTCGTCGCCGGCCTCGGAGGCCGAGGCAACGTCGGCTGCCTCGCCGGCGGCGGCGGCGCTCTCCTCGGACGCCGCCTCGGCGGCGGCGCGGCGCTCGGCGGCCTCGCGCTCGAGGTCCTCGCGTGTCTTCTCGACGACGAGGAAGCGCGACGCGAGCGCGCCGAAGACCCGCTCGTTGAGCACGTGCTCGGCCATCTGGTCCAGCATCCCCTCCTGCTGGCGGAAGTAGGCGCGGACGCCGTCGAGCGCCTCGTCGGAGGCCCCGTCGCCGACGAGGCGGCGCATCTCGGCATCGAGGTCGTCGTCGGTCACCTCCAGCCCCTCCTGCTCGATCAGCGCGTCCTTGACGAGCAGCCAGCGGACCTGATCCTCGGCCTGCTGGCGGTTGAGGCCGCGCCACACCGAGACGTCGAACGTCGGCGGGAGCTGGCCGCCGGACTGCTCGCGCAGCTCGGCGAGCATCGCGTCGAGCGCGCTCTCGGTGAGGACGTGCGGCACGGCGACGCTCTCGCCGTGGGCGGCGGTGAACGCGCCGACCATGTTCTGGTGCATCGCCTGGTCGGCGCGGCGGGCCCACGAGCGCTCCAGCTCCTCGCGCGCCTCGGCGCGCAGCGCGTCGAGGTCCTCGGTGCGGCCCTGCGTCTGCTCGCTGACCCACTCGGGCGTCATCTCGGGCAGGACGCGCTCCATCACGCCGGTGACCGTCACGCGGTAGCGGTCGACGTGGTCGTCGTGGTCGTGGCCCTCGTCGGGTCCGTGCTCGTGCGGCAGCTCGACGGTGACCGTGTCGCCGACCGTCGTGCCGGCGAGGGCGTCCTTCATCTCCTGGCGGAGCGCCGGGTTGGCCATCACGAGGCGCGCGTCGTGCTGCTCGACGCCGATGGGCTGGCCGTCGGCGTCGACGGGCTGGATGGTGCAGATGGCCGTGTGCGTCTCGTCCAGCGCCGTGCCCTCGGGCGCGGGCTCCTCGGTGGCGCCGAGGTCGCGGCGCCGCTGGAGGTCGGCCTCCACGTCGTCGTCGGTGAACGCGCGCACGAGGCGCGTGACGGCGATCTCGCTCACGTCGGCCAGCGCGACGGCCGGGCGCACGCCGAAGCGGACGATGGCCTTGAGGTCGGCCTCCGGCGCAGCCACGTCGAACTCCAGCTCGTCGAGGCGCGGCTGGCCGACGACGTCGAGCGTGGTGCCCTCCATCGCGGCGCGGTAGGCCTCGCCGATGGCCTCCTCGGCGATGGCGATGGCGACCTGCGGGCCGGCCAGCTTGCGGACGACGGTCATCGGCACCTTGCCGGGGCGGAAGCCCTTGAGCGTCATCGCGGCGCGCTCGCGCTTGAGCGCCTCCGCGATCTTGGGCTGGAGGTCGGCGGCGGGCACGTGCACGTCGAGCACGTAGTCCACGTCGGAGAGGGCGCGGATGCCGGGAGCGAGGTCGGGCGTCATCGAGGCAAGAAGCGGACAAAGGACGCCCAACCTAGCCCGGCGCGCCGTGCGCCGGGGTGAAGATGAAGCGAGCGGACGGCGCGGATTCCGTCCCGCCGCGGCCTCAGTCGCGTCCGCCCGAGACGTAGAGCTCCAGGTCGCGCGACAGCGGCCGGCCGCGCGGGAACGTCTGCGCACGCGCGCCGAAGCGCTCGTCCGCGCTCCGCTCCACGCGGACGCTCTGGATGCCCGCCCCGCCCTCGCGCGGCGAGAACGTCAGCACCACGCCGTCGGCCTCGCGCTCGCTGGACTCGAGGTACCAGCCGTTGAGCGAGAACCACGCCTCGACGGACTCGGCGACGCGCGACGGCGCGGCCTCGAAGTAGGTCCACCGCGTGGCGTCGGGACGGCCGTAGGCCTCGTCGTAGGTGGCGCCGGCGCACCCGGCGAGGAGGCCGGCGACGGCGAGAAGAGCGAGGAGCGAGAGACGGCGCATCGGAGGACAAGGAGAGCGGGACGGTCGGAACGCCGGCAGGGCGCGCATCCGCGTCCGGGGCGCGCCGGATTCCCCTTCCGGACTGTCCTCAGGCCGCCGCGGCGTACTGGAGCTCGTGGAGGCGCCGGTAGAGACCGCCCTCGGCGAGCAGCGACGCGTGCGTGCCGCGCTCGCGCACCTCGCCCTTGTGGAGCACGAGGATCTGGTCCGCGTCCTGGACCGTCGAAAGGCGGTGGGCGACGACGACGGCCGTGCGGCCGTCCATCAGCACGTCGACGGCGTGCTGGACCATCGCCTCGGTCTCGGTGTCCACGCTCGCCGTCGCCTCGTCGAGCACGAGCACGGCCGGGTCGTAGAGCAGGGCGCGGACGAACGACAGCAGCTGCCGCTGGCCGAGCGAGAGCGCCGAGCCGCGCTCGCCGACGGGGTGGTCGTAGCCGTCGGGCAGGCGGCCGATGAAGCCGTCGGCGCCGACGAGGCGCGCGGCCTCCTCGATGCGCGCCTGCGGGATCGTCGGGTTGCCGAGCGTCACGTTCTCGCCGATCGTCCCGGAGAACAGGAACACGTCCTGGAGGACGAGCCCGATCTGGCGGCGCAGCTCGGCGAGCGGGAGCGTGGCGACGTCCACGCCGTCGACGAGGATGCGCCCGCGCTGCGGCTCGTAGAAGCGCAGCAGCAGCGACAGGATGGTGGTCTTGCCCGAGCCCGTCGCGCCGACGAGCGCGAGCGTCTGCCCCGGCTCGACGACGAACGAGACGTCGCGCAGCACCCAGTCGGGCTCGCTCGCTGCGCTCGCGCCAGTGGGAAGGGGCTCGCGCGGTGCGCTCGCGCCAGTGGCCAGTGGCAGAGTGGATGCCGTGCCACTGGCCACTGGCCACTGCCCACTGGCCCCCCCGTAGGCAAACCACACGTTCTGGAACTCGATGCGGCCGGCGGCGCGTTCGCCGGGGAAGTGCGCCGGGGGCGACGCCTCGGGGAGCGACTGGTCGTCGTCGAGCAGGTCGAAGAGCCGCTCGCTGGCGGCGACGGCGCCCTGGAGCGCGTTGAGCTGGTCCGACAGGTTGCGCACCGGCTCGAAGAAGAGCCGCACGTACTGCACGAACGCGATGAGCGTGCCGATGGAGACCGCGTCGCGCAGCGACTGCGTGCCGCCGTACCAGAGCACGAGCCCGAGCGCGACCGCCGCGAGGATGTCCACCACCGGCCAGAACATGGCGAAGTAGTAGACCGTGCGGATCTGCGCGACGCGGTGGTCGTCGTTGACGGCCTCGAAGCGGCGCTGCTCCTCGGCCTCGCGGCCGAAGATCTGGACGACGGCCATTCCCGAGATGTGCTCCTGGAGGAAGGCGTTGAGGCGGGCGACCTGCGTGCGCGTCTCGCGGTACGCGTCGCGCATCTTGCGGCGGAAGTACTCGGTGGCCGCCATCATGGCGGGCAGCATCGCGAGCGCGACGAGCGCCAGCTCGACGTCCAGCGCCACCATGAACGTGCCGATGAAGAGCAGCCGCAGCAGGTCGCCGAGCATCGTGACGACGCCGGCCGAGAGCAGGTCGGCGAGCGCCTCGACGTCGCTCGTCGCGCGCGTGACGAGCGTCCCGACGGGCGTCCGGTCGAAGAACGCGAGCCGCTGCCGCTGGATGTGCGCGACGACGCGCCGCCGGAGGTCGTAGAGCGCGTGCTGCCCGACCCACTGCGTGAGGTAGGCCAGCCCGAAGCCCAGCAGCCCCTCGGCCACGAGCACCGCCGCGATCAGCGCGACGACGCGCATCAGCCCCGGCACGTCGCCGGCGACGATGTGCGCGTCCACGGCGATCTGGATCAGGTACGGCCGCAGCGGACCGAGGAACGCCGTCGCGACGGTGATCGCGAGCGCCACCACCACGCGCCCGCGGTAGGGCCACAGGATGGCGCCGAGGCGGCGCGCGATCCGCCGGCGCGGCGGGGCGGCCGAGGCCGGGGGGGCGGCGGGCGAAGCGGGGGCGGTCACGCAGGCTGAACGGGCGTCTCGGCGTGAAGGTCCGACCATCCCGACCGTCGTGCCTTGTCGGCCGCGCGGGCGGGTGGGAGCTTGCCGGATGCGCCTCGCCCTGCTCCTTCTGTTCGTCGGCGCGGCCCCGCGCGCGCAGACGCCGGGCGTCGACGGACCGGCCGCCCCGCCGACGGGTGTGATGCTCGCTGCAGGACCCTCTGCGGTCGTCGCCGGCGGCTTCGGCGACGCGTGGCGGCCGGGCGCGGGCCTCGCCGCACGCGGCGAGGTGAGCGCCTACGGCGGCGTCGCGCGCGGCGCGGCCGTCCTCCTTTCGTTCGACGCCGACGACCCGGTGCCACCGTTCACGCTCGCGATCGTCACGGCAGGCTGGGGGGTGCGCGCCGGGGTGGGGCCGGCCGAAGTCGTCGCCGGCCCGTCGGTCGGGGTGGTGCACGTCGAGTTTCCGGACGCCGTCGAGGCGTCGGGCGCGCAGACCAACGAGACCGAGACGGTCGTCGGCGCCTTCGCGGGGCTGCGCGTCCCGCTCACGCGCCACGTGCTCGTGTGGGCCGACGCCGAGGCGCTGCGCGTGGCGCTCGCGCCGCCGCGCGGGCTGCTCACCGTCGGCGGCGGCGTCGCGCTGCGCTTCGACGTGCCGGCCGCCGTCGGGCGCGCGCTCCGGTGAGGCGCCTCGCCCTCGTCGCCCTGCTGGCGGCGCTCGCCGGCGGCGCGCGCGCGCAGGGCGCGCCGGCGTGCGCGGGCGGACAGGTCCTCACGGCCGGCGACCTCGCCGCGCGCGGCGCGTGGTCGCTCGCCGAACTGCTCCGCTGGGCCGAGGCGGTCCACGCGCCGAGCGTGGACGGCTACGACGCCGAGCCGGCGTGGCGCGCCGTCGGCGCCGGGCGCGTCCGCTGGCTGGTCGACGGCCTGCCGGCGACGGGCGCGGCGTGGATCGAGCCCGACGGCGCCGAGGCGCTGCCCGTCGCGCTCCCGGAGATCGCGCGCGTGACGCTCTGCCCCGGCCCCGGCCTCGCCGCCGGCGCGTGGGGCGGCCCGTGGGTCGAGATCGAGACGCGGCGCCCGGCGCCGTGCGCGCTCGCGGCGCTCGGCTACGGCAACGAGGCCGGCGACCCCGGCCCCGGGCGCGTCCTCGACCCCTCGCTGCCCAACGTCGAGCGGTGGGGGCCGACGTACGACCTCGTCGCCGGCGCGGGCGCGTGGCTGACCGGACGCTACCGCGCCCACTTCCCGACCGACACGGCGATGATCACGCGCGTGACGAGCGCGAGCCGCGGACGCTTCCCGAAGCGCGACCTCGCCGCCGGCGGCGTCCACCTGCGCGCGCGCGGCTGGACGGCGCGCGCCCACGCGGCGTGGGGCGACGACCTGCCGCACGTGCCGGCGCTCGGGCGCGAGGTGCCGGTGCGCCGCCGCCACGTGCAGGGCGCCGCCGGCGGACCGCTCGGCGTGCTCGGCCCGGCGCGCCTCGCCGGACGCGTCCACGCCGCGCACCGGTCGCTGGAGCGTCCCGACTGGGGCGCGCTCCCGCTCGACCCGGCGTGGCAGGACTGGACCGCCCTCGCCGGCGTCGAGGCGACGCTCGCGCGTCCGGGCCGCGTGCTGCGCGCGGGCGCGCAGGCCGAGGTCGCCGGCGCCGACGGCCCCGGCCTCGACGGCGCGACGCGCAGCGCGCTCCGCCTCGTCGGCGAGGCCACGCGCGAGACGCCCGACCGCGCGCGGGCGCGCACCGTCACGCTCGCCCTCACGGCCGCCGGCGCCGACGTCGTCCTCGGCGGCGGCGTGACGCAGCGCTGGCGCGTCGCCGGCGGCGACGTCGCGCTCTCGCTCGCGACCGCGCCGCGCGCGGGGCGCGACCTCCCGACGCTCGCCGACGCCGTCGCGCTCGGCTACACGGGCCTCGGCCCGTCGCCGGCGGTCGCGCCCGGCGCGTCGCTGCGGCGCGACGAGACGGTCGGCCGGCTGTCCGCTCACCGCGTGCTCGCGCCCGGCCTCGCGGCCGACGCCGTGCTGGAGGCGACGTACGCGCGCGGACCGGTCGAGCGCGCGGCGTTCGGCGCGCCCGACTCGTCCGGCATCGGCACGGGCGCCGTCACCGGTGGCGCGACGGTCGTGGCGTCGCGCGGGACGGCCGCGAGCGCCCGCGCGGGCGTGACGTGGATGCGCGGGCCGTGGACCGCCCGCGCCTTCGCGCGCGCGCAGGGCGCTCTCGCCGGCGACGACGCCTTCGCCGACGCGTGGCGGCGGCTGCCGGCGTGGCGCGCCGGCGCCGAGGCGACGGTCCGCCCCGCCGACCGCCTCGCCCTCTGGGCGCGCGCCGACGCCGTCGGCCCCACACGCTGGGCCGGCTACCCGCAGCCGGAGGTGCCGGCGATGCTGCTCGTGGACCTCGGCCTGACGCAGACGCTCGTCGGCGGGCGCCTGCGCGGGACGCTCGCCGGGCGCAACGTGCTCGCCGGCTGGCTGGGCACGCACGAGCGGGGGCACCCGCTCGGCGCCGACCTCGCGCCGAGGCTGTTCGTGCGCGTCGAGGGACGGTTCTGACCGCTACTTTCGCGGCGTCCCGCCGTCCGCTTCCGTGTCCCGTCCCGGCGTCCTCGTCCTCAACGGACCCAACCTGAACCTGCTCGGCCGGCGCGAGCCCAAGATCTACGGCTCGGCGACGCTGGCCGACCTGGAGACAGACCTCCGGCGGCGCTTCCCGGACCTCCCGCTGCGCTTCGAGCAGCACAACGACGAGGGCGGGCTGATCGAGGCGCTGCACCGCGCCGACACCGTCGAGACGGCCGGCGTCGTGCTCAACGCGGCCGGCTACACGCACACGTCGGTCGTGCTGCGCGACGCCGTCGCGGCGATCTCGACGCCGGTGATCGAGGTCCACCTGAGCAACGTCCACGCGCGAGAAAGCTTCCGGCACCACTCGCTGCTGTCGGCGGTCTGCGCCGGGACCATCACCGGCCTCGGTCCGAAGGGCTACGCGCTGGCCGTGGCCTATTTCGCCGGGCCCATCGGGAGCGACGCGTGACCCGCCCCGACGACGACGCGACGCGCGAGCCGACGCCCGACGAGGAGCACGACCTCGCGCCGGTGGCACCCGAGGCGCTCGCCGAGGCGACGCCCGACGCGCTCGTGGCGAGCGCGCTCGACCACGCCGGCGAGGCCGCCGGCGCCGAGCTGACCGTCGAGGCGTCGGCCGCGCCGCCGGCGCGCTCGGGCACGGCCGCGCTGCTCGTCGCCGCCGGCATCTTCGCGAGCCGCCTCATCGGGCTGGTGCGCGACCGCTACGTGGGCCACTTCGTGGGCGTCGGCGCGCACGCCGACGTGTACCGGCTCGCGCTGCGAGCACCCAACCTGCTCCAGAACCTGCTCGGCGAGGGCACGCTCTCGGCGGCCTTCATCCCGGTCTACAGCCGGATGCTGGCCGAGGGGCGGCGCGAGGACGCCGGGCGCTTCGCTGGCGCCATCTTCGGCCTGCTGGCCGCGGCCGCGAGCGTGGCGGCGCTGGCCGGCGTCGCGCTCGCGCCGGCCATCGTGGCTGTGCTCCAGCCCGGCTGGCTGGGCGACGCCGCGCGCGTCGCCGCCGGCACGGCGTCCCTGGACCGCTACGCGCTCGGCGTGGCCGTCACGCGACTCACGTTCCCGATGACGGGCTTCCTCGTGCTCAGCGCGTGGGCGCTGGGCGTGCTCAACAGCCACCGGCGGTTCCTGCTGAGCTACCTCGCGCCCGTCGCGTGGAACGTGGCCATCCTCGGCGGGCTGGCCGTGGGGGCGACGCTCGTCTTCGGTGGGCTGCCCGGCGAGGCCGTCGTCGCCGGCGCGTCGGCGGACGCGCTCAGCCGGCTCCTCTACGCCGTCTTCGTCGGCGCGCTGGCCGGTGGGCTGCTCCAGTTCGCGGTCCAGCTGCCGACGGCGCTGCGCCTGATGCGCGGCTTCCGGCCGAGCCTGAGCCGCCGCGTGGCCGGCGTGCCGGAGGCGCTGCGCGCGTTCGGGCCGGTCGTGCTCGGGCGCGGCGCGTACCAGCTCTCGGGCTACCTCGACGTCTTCCTCTCCAGCTTCCTCGCCGCCGGCGCGCTCGGCGCACTCGGCAACGCGCAGACGCTCTACCTGCTGCCGATCTCGCTCTTCGGGATGAGCGTCGCGGCGAGCGAACTGCCCGAGCTGAGCCGCATCTCGACGGGCGAGCTGCGCGGCTTCCTCGACCGCGTGACGGCGAGCCTGCGCCAGGTCCTCTACCTCGTCGTCCCGACCACCGTCGGGTACCTCGCCTTCGGCGTGCTCGTCGTCGGCGCGCTGTTCCAGACGGGGCGCTTCGGGGCAGCGGACACGTGGCTCGTCGCGCTCGTGCTCGCCGGCTACACGCTCGGGCTGGCCGCGACGACGGCGAGCCGCCTGCTCCAGAATGCCTTCTACGCACTCTCGGACACCAAGACGCCCGCGCGGCTGGCCGTCTGGCGCGTGGCCGTCTCGGGCGTCCTCGGCGCGGCGCTGATGGTGGCGCTGGACCGCGTCGCGCTCGCCGCGCTCGTGCCCGGCCTGCCGGCGTCGCCCGAACTGCAAGTCGGCGTCAGCCAGCCGCTGCGCTTGGGCGCCGTCGGGCTCGCCGCCGGGAGCGCCGTCGGCGCGTGGGTGGAGCTGTGGCGCCTCGTCGCGGCGCTGCGCGCGCACGACGCGTCGTTCCGCCTCCCCTGGCGCGCGGCGGGACGCATGGCGGCGCTGGCCGTCGGCGCGGCGGTTCCGGCGGCGGGCCTGTGGTGGCTTCTTCCGGCATGGCCGGTGTGGCTCGTCGGCGCGCTGGTGCTGGGCGCGTACGGCGCGCTCTACCTCGCGGCCGGGCACGCGCTGGACCTGCCGGAGAGCGACGCGTGGCTCGGCCGCGTGCTGAAGCGCCGGCGGCGCTGAGTCAGGCCGTCGGCAGCGGGAGGCCGTGCTGGCGCAGGAACGACAGCCGGTCCCAGTACCCGCGCTGGAAGACGATCTGCCCGCCGACGACGCGGAAGAAGCCGCAGCCGCGCAGGCCCAGCGGGTCGCGCCACTCGAGCATCGCCCACTCGCCGTCCTCGAACAGGTTCTCGACGAGGCACACCATCTCGGCGAGCGCGAACTCGCGAACGAACATCGCGCGGATGGCGTCGCGCCCCTCCAGCGGCGCCTCGACGACCTGGTGGTTGACGGCGTCGGGCGCGTAGAGCGCGGCCAGCGCGTCGACATCGGCGGCGTTGAAGGCGTCGACCCAGGCGGCGACGAGGTCTTTCGGGCGCATGGCGGGCGGGGTCAGTCCAGACGGACGCTCTCGGTGCGGACCTCCGAGACGCGGAACGTACGTCCGGCAGCGAGCGCGTCGGGGTAGTCGTCGAGGCGCGCGAGCGAGTCGGCCGAGAGGTTCTCGTAGTCCTGCACGCGGAGCCCACCGACGGTCTGGACGCCGACGACGCGGCGGAAGCGGTGGCCGGTGGCGGCGCGCGCCGTGTCGCCGGGCGTCTCGCGGTAGCTGTAGGCGAGGAAGTCCACGGTGCGGCGCTCGGGGTGGAGCCAGTAGACGTAGCGGTCCTGCCAGTCGCGCCCGCCGCCCTCCTGCGCGAACGTGACCTCCAGCGCGTCGTACGGCGCGCCGGCGACGGTGTCGCGCCCGAGCGCGCGGACGCGCACGGCGGGGTCGGTCAGCGGCGCCGGGAGGCGGACGAAGTAGACGACCGAGCCGACGGCCTCGGCGGCGGCCATCCGCTCGGCGTTGTCGGCGAACGGCGCGTCGGCGCCGCCGACGGTGCGCGAGACGCCGTCGTTGTCCACGGTGATCACCACCTCGCGACCGAGCGCGTCGCGGCTCGTGCGCGTGTGGCGGAAGCGTCCGCCGTCGGTCCACGTCGAGAAGGCGTCGCCGCGGAAGGTGAAGTGCAGCGTGCGGCCGTCGAGGCGGTCCGAGCCGTGGGCCTCGCGCGCGGCGCGGACGAGCGTGACGGCGTCGGCGTCGCCGGTGGGTCCGGCGGGCGGCGCGCAGGCGGCGAGGGCGAGGAGGAGCGCGAGCGCCGAGAGCTCGCTCCGTCCCGGCAGGCCGGGACACCTCCCGGAGGAGCGCGGCGGTGGGGGCTGGGACCCCCTCCGTCCGCTTCGCGGACACCTCCCCGGGGGGAGGGTGGGCGGGACGCTCGGGGCGAGGCGGGTGGAGTCGGATGGAGACATGGCGGGAGCGCGGATGAGGCGGCGAGGGCCGGGGAGCAGGATCTGCCGCTGGCCGCTCCCTGCTCCCCGCTGGCCTCTATGCGAACGGCGAGAGGCGCGACGCCTCGGCGAGCTTGGCGGTGTCGGTCGCGATGACCAGTTCCTCGTTCGTCGGCACGACCCACGCCTGGATGCGGCTGTCGGGCGCGGAGATGCGCGCCTCGCGGCCGTCGGCGGCGGCGTTGGCAGCGGGGTCGAGCGTGAGGCCCATGCCGTCAAGGCCGTCGAGGACGGCGGCTCGGACCGGCGCGGCGAACGTCCCGATACCGGCCGTGAAGGCGACGGCGTCGAGGCCGCCCATCGCGGCGAGGTACTGGCCGATGGTGCATCGCACGCGGTACGCGAAGACGGCGATCGCCTGCCGGCACTTGGCGTCGCCGGCCTCGGCCTCGGCGAGCAGGTCGCGCATGTCGGCGGCGTAGCCGGAGAGACCGAGCAACCCAGAAAACCGGTTGAGCAGCGTCTGGATCTCGGCCAGCGAGAGTGCTTCCTTCTCGACGATCTCGAAGACGACGCTGGGGTCGAGGCTGCCCGAGCGCGTGCCCATCACGAGCCCATCGAGCGGCGTCATGCCCATCGAGGTGTCCACGCTGCGTCCGTCGCGGACGGCGCACGCCGAGCAGCCGTTGCCGAGGTGGAGCGTGACCACGCGGTGGTGCGCCGGGTCGAGGCCGGCGAGTGCCACGAGGCGGCGGCTGACGTACTGGTGGCTCGTCCCGTGGAAGCCGTAGCGGCGGATCTTGTGGCGGCGGTAGAGGCGCGTCGGGAGCGCGTAGAGGTAGGCCTCGGGCGGGAGCGTCTGGTGGAAGGCCGTGTCGAAGACCGCCGCGTGCGGCACGTCGGGGAAGGCCGCGCGCGCGGCCTCGATGCCGAGCAGGTTGGCGGGGTTGTGGAGCGGCGCCAGCTCGACGGCGTCGCGGATCGCCTCGATGACCTCGTCGTCGATCAGCGCGGAGTCCGAGAAGCGCTCGCCGCCGTGGACGACCCGGTGGCCGACGGCCTCGACGGTCCCGAGCGGTGGCTCCTCGGCCTGCATCGCGGCGAGGCGCTCCAGCACGAACGCCAGCGCGGCGGCGTGGTCGGGCGCCGGCAGCGCCTCGCGCGCCACCTTGCGCCCGGCGCGCGTGACGTGCCCCACCGAGGCGACCGCGCCGATGCGCTCGACGAGCCCCTGCGCGAGCTCCTCGCCGGTGGCGGTCTCGACGAGATCCACTTTGAGGGACGACGAGCCGGCGTTGAGGACGAGGACACGCACGGGCAGGCGGGCAGATCAGGGCGAGGGGACGCGCCAGTCGGGGCGCATGGTTCCGGCGCGGACGAGCCGGTCGGCCAGCGCCACGAGGCGCGCCTGCTCGGGCCACGCGAGGCGCGCCGCCGCCTCGTCGGCCGGGAGCCACTCGGCGGCGTCGTGTTCGCCGTCGAGCCGCGCCTCGCCGACGACCTCGGCGACGAATGACGGCGCCAGCACGACGCGGTCCGCGGACGGCTCGTAGAACGCGTTGACGCTCGGGAGCGCCCAGAGCGCGACGAGCCCGACGCCGTCGGCAAAGCCGGTCTCCTCGGCCAGCTCGCGGCGCGCGGCGGCGTGGGCCGCCTCGCCGGGCTCGATCTTGCCTCCGACGGTGCGCCACTCGCCGGCGTAGCGGCGTCCGGCGGCGCGGCGCAGCACGAGCCACGCGGGCGCGCCGTCGGGGCCGGGACGCCAGACGTAGACGTCGACGGCGTGCGACGAGAGCGCGGGCATCAGGACGCTTCGCGCCGGCGCTGGCTGACGCCGACCTCCGGTTCGCGTCCCGCGTCGAGCGGGTCCTCGTCGGCGACGTCGGCGACGGCGGCGTCGAAGTCCACGCGGCCGGCGGCGCGTTGAGCGTCGCGACGGGCATCGGACGCCGGCGCCGCCTCGGCGGCCTCTTCGAGGCTCCGCACGACGAGGTTCAGCGTGTCCTCCGCGCGGCGAGCTTTCCGCTCGCGGCTGCGGCGGACCGCCGGCGCGCCGAGCGTGGCCGCCAGCACGGTCCCGGCGGCGAGCGTCGCCAGCAGGGCCACCAGGCCGAGCCATCCGCTGTCCATCGTCCGGATCGTGCCGACGAGCGCGGCAATCGCCGGAATCGCCGCCGCAAGCAGGCCGTACAGGCCGGCGGTCGCAGGGTCGCTCCAGAGGACGGAGCTGCGCGAGACGACGCGAACGCGCGTGCGGTCGCCGCGCGGGCTCACGGTGACGGTCGTCGTCGCGCCGCTCATCGCGGCGTGCGTCCACTCGTGCGCCGCCCCGACGCGCGACACGTCGGCACCGACGGACATCGTGCCGGCGGCCGTGTAGGAGGCCATGTTGGTGCCGTACATCGGGCGCAGGGCCATGACGGCCTCCTCCCAGCCGACCTCCGAGAACAGCACGTCGAGCCAGCGCTCGTGCGTCGTAAGGCCGTGCGCGGACGGCGTCGCCGGCGCAGCGCCGTCGAGGTCGGCCGCCGCGGCCCGGACGTGCGCGGGGTCGAGGCCGGCGTCGGCGGCGAGGCGCTCGATCTCGTCGAGCGTCAGGCCCGAGACCGGGCCATCGGCCGGCGCCGCCTGCTGGCGCTCGGCGGCGCGCGCGAGCAGGGCGGCGATCTCGGTGTCCGAGTACAGGCGCGCCATCGCGGTCAGGGGCGGGAGGCGGTGCGGACCCACTCCACGATGCGCGCGAGCGTCGCCGGCGCGATCGTCTCCTCGATCTGCCCGTACTCGGTCAGCGCGCCCGTATCGGCGGTCTGGAAGAGGTGGTTGGCGTCGTCCACCACCACGACCTCGGCGCCGGCGACGCCGGCGAGGGCCGCGCGCGCCGGCGGCGCGTTCTGGTCGGCCGGCACCTGGAAGTCCTTGCCGCCGTAGAGCATCAGCGTCGGGACGCGGACGGCCGCGAGGTCGGCGGCGGGGTCGTATGCCGCGAACGAGCGGAAGCCCGGCGCGAGCATGAACCCGATGAGGGCGTCGCGCACCTGCGGGTAGGCCGGCCCGGTGAGCCCGAGCGCCATGCGCCCGCGCGTGGACATCGGGCGGAGGCCGTCGTTGAGCGCCGCCGTCATCGCCGCCGCGAGGGCCGTGCTGTCGGCGTCCGGCCGGGCGAACATCGCGTCGAGCGTCGCGCCGACGGCGGCGGCGAAGTGGTCGGCGTCGGTCGAGTCCACGCCCGCGAGGCGGGCGGCGCGGCGCTGCTGCTCGGCGTAGAGCGCCTGCCCGCTCACCGTCGGGCCGGCGAGCGCGACGACGAACGCCGCGTCGGGCGCGAGGCGCAGCGCCGTGATCCCGCCCTCGGAGTGGCCCAGCACGCCGACGGCGCGGACGTCCGGCCGCGCGGCGAGCCACGCCCGCGCGGCGCGCGCGTCGGCGAGGTGGGTGTCCAGCGTCGCGGCGCCGAAGTCGCCGGTCGAGGCGCCGGTGCCGCGGTCGTCGAGGCGCAGCGAGGCGACGCCCGCGCGGGCGAGTGCGTCGGCGAGGACCGCGAACGGGCGGTGGCCGAAGAGGCTCTCGTCGCGGTCCTGCGGTCCGCTCCCGGTGAGGAGCAGCACGGCGGCGAACGGCCCGGCGCCGTCGGGGCGCACGAACGTGCCGGCGAGCGTCGCGCCGTCGGCGGCCGTCACGGCGGCGTCCTCCTCGGCGTAGGGGAACGGCGGCGCGGGCGTCTGCGGCCGGCGCAGCGGCTCGCCGGGCGTGAACGTGATCGGCAGGTCGGCCATGCCCTGCGCGAAGCGCCCGTGCAGCGAGTCCGGCGTGACGGCGAGCGCGAAGCGGGCGCCGAAGGCGTCGTAGCGCAGCAGCAGGCTGTCGTTGCGCGCCTCGGCGGACGTCGCCGGGAGGCCGAAGCCGCCCTGCGCGGGCACGTCGAGCGTGACCGCCGGCCCGCCGTCGCCGGCGGCGACGTGGAGCACCATCTGGAGGCTCTGCTCGCCGAAGGTGAGCGTGCCGCTCCAGTCACCCACCGGGACGGTCTGGGCGCGCGCGGGCCCGGCGAGGAGGACGGCGAGAACGAGAAGCAGCGATCGAACGGTCATCGGACGGAAGGAGGACACGACGGGCAACCTACGCCGGCCGCCAGGGCCTGTTACGAGCGAGAAGCCGAGCCCGCGCGGCGCCGGTCCGCCGCGAGGCGCAATTTCCCTGCTCCCCGCTCGCCGTTCCCCGCTCTCCCCGATGCGCCGTCCCGAGGACTTTCCCGACACCGCCCTCCGCGTCTTCGCCCGGCCGGCGATCCCCGACGACGTGCGGAGCGTCTACCTGATCGGCATCTGCGGCAAGGGCATGGGCGCGCTCGCCGAGCTGCTCGCCGAGGCCGGCTACGCCGTCAGCGGCTCCGACGCCACCGCCTACCCGCCGATGTCCACGCGCCTCGCGAGCGCCGGCATCACGGTGCACGACGGCTACGACCCGGCGCACCTCGACGCCGGCGGCGCCCCGCCCGACCTCGTCGTCGTCGGCAACGCGTGCACGCCGACGCACCCCGAGGCGGCGGCGGCGCGCGAGCGCGGGCTGGTGCAGGCGTCGTTCCCCGAGGCGCTCGCGCACCTCGTGCTGCGCCGCCGCCGGCCCGTCGTCGTCGCCGGCACGCACGGCAAGACGACCACCACCGGGCTCACGTACCACCTGCTCCAGACGGCCGGCCTCGCGCCGGGCGTCCTCGTCGGCGGCGTGATGGCCGACGGGCGGACCGCCGCCGTCGGCGCGGGCGCGCCGTTCGTGGTGGAGGGCGATGAGTACGACAGCGCCTACTTCGACAAGCGCCCCAAGATGTGGCTCTATCGCCCCGAGGTGCTCGTCGTGACCAGCCTCGAGTTCGACCACGCGGACATCTACGACGACTGGGACGACTACCGCGCGGCGTTCCGGCATGTCGTTTCGCTGGTCCCGCCGACGGGACGCGTGATCCTGAACAACGACGACCCGGCCGTGCGCGACCTCGCGGCGCACGCCGTCGCGCCGGTGACGACGTACGGCGACGGCGGGGATGTCTACGCCGAGGACGTCGAGACGATGGAGGGCGGGCAGCGCTTCACGCTGGCTGCGCCGACCTCACGGTTGGTCGCGACGGGCGCCGACGGCGAGGCCGTCCGCGTGCCGGTGACGTTCCCGATGGGCGGCGCGCACAACCGCGCCAACGCGCTCGCGGCGGCGGCCGTCGCGCTCGCCGAGGGCGCGAGCCCCGAAGCCGTCGCCGCCGGGCTGGCGTCGTTCGGCGGGATGGCGCGGCGCCAGCAGCCGCTCGGCGAGGCCGGCGGCGTGCTGGTCGTGGACGACTTCGCGCACCACCCGACGGCCGTCGAAGCGACGCTCGCCGGCGTCCGCGAGCGCTGGCCGGGGCGCTTCGCGGCCGGCGGACGCCTCGTCGCGGTCTTCGAGCCGCGCTCCAACTCGTCGCGCCGCCGCCTCTTCGAGGACGCCTACGGCGCGGCATTCGACGCCGCCGACCGCGTCTTCCTCTCGGCGCCGCCGCTGCGCCACAACGACGACCCTGCCGACTTCCTCCGGCCCGACGCCGTCGCCGCGCGCATCGCGGAGCGCGGGACGCCGGCCGCCGCCTACGTGTCCGCCGACGCGCTCCTGCCCGACCTGCTGGACGCGCTCGCGCCGGGCGATCTCTGCCTCGTGATGTCCAACGGCTCGTTCGATGGCCTGCCCGCGAGGCTCCTCGCGGCGCTCGGCGAGCGCCGGGATGGGGGATGAGGGAAGGGGGAGGGGACATTTATCCCATCCCTCATCCCAGGCACCGCGAAGCGGGGCATCCCTCGTCACCCTCCCCTCCGTAGCTTCCCCGTCTCTCTCGCCGGCGCCTGCCATGGACCTCGACAAGATCCACCGCCTCCTCGAAATCGTCGCCGAGAGCGGCATGGCCGAAGTGAAGGTCGAAGAAGGCGACTTCAAGCTGACGGTCCGCGCGCAGGTCGCACCGGTCGTCGCGCCGGCTGCCGCCGCGCCGCCGGTGATGATCGCCGCGCCGGCCGCCGTGCCCGCACCGGCGGCGCCCGCCGCGCCGACCGCCGCGCCCGCGCCGTCGGCCCCGGCTGCCGAGCCCGGCGCCGCCGACCACGAGGCCGTCGTGCAGGCGCCCATCGTCGGCACGTTCTACGCCGCGCCGTCGCCCGACCGCCCGGCGTTCGTGGCCGTCGGCGACCGCGTCTCGGTGGGCCAGACGCTCTGCATCATCGAAGCGATGAAGCTGATGAACGAGGTCCAGAGCGAGGTCGCCGGCACGGTCACGCACATCCTCGTCCAGAACGGCCAGCCGGTCGAGTACGACCAGCCGCTCTTCGTCGTCGACACCCAGTGAGCGCGCTCGCGCGCCCGCCAGTGGCCAGTACGCCGCCTGCGGCGGCGGGCAGTGGCCACTGGCGGACAGACCGTCCGCGCGTGCCACTGGCCACTGGCCCCTTCCCACTGGCCCTGCCATGATCTCCAAGGTTCTCATTGCCAACCGGGGCGAGATCGCGCTGCGCGTGATCCGGACGTGCCGCGAGATGGGCCTCAAGACGGTCGCCGTCTACTCGACCGCCGACCGCGACTCGCTGCCGGTGCGCTTCGCCGACGAGGCCGTCTGCATCGGCCCGCCGCCGAGCGCCAGGAGCTACCTGCACGTGCCGTCGATCATCGCCGCGGCCGAGGTCACCGGCGCCGACGCGATCCACCCCGGCTACGGCTTCCTGAGCGAGAACGCGGACTTCGCGCGCGTCTGCGACGACAACAACCTCGTCTTCATCGGGCCCACGGCGGACACCATCTCGCGGATGGGCGACAAGTCGGTCGCCAAGGAGACGATGCAGGCCGCCGGCGTGCCCGTCGTGCCCGGCTCCGACGGCGCCGTGGCCGACGCCGCCGAGGGCCTCCGCGCCGCGCGCGAGGCCGGCTTCCCCGTCATGATCAAGGCCTCGGCCGGCGGCGGCGGACGCGGCATGCGCATGGCGCGCGACGAGTCCGAGTTCGACGCCCTCTTCGCGCAGGCCTCCGGCGAGGCCCTGAACGCCTTCGGCGACGGGCGCATCTACATCGAGAAGTTCGTCGAGGAGCCGCGCCACATCGAGATCCAGCTCGTCGGCGACGGGCAGGGGACGGTCGTCCACTTCGGCGAGCGCGAGTGCTCCATCCAGCGCCGCCACCAGAAGCTGCTCGAAGAGGCGCCCAGCCCCATCGTGGACGCCGACCTGCGCGAGCGCATGGGCCAGGCCGCCATCGACGGCGCGCTGGCCGTCAACTACCGCGGCGCCGGGACGGTCGAGTTCCTCGTGGACAAGCACCGCAACTTCTACTTCATGGAGATGAACACCCGCATCCAGGTCGAGCACCCGGTCACCGAGGAGGTGACGGGCGAGGACCTGATCGAGTGGCAGCTCCGGGTGGCGGCCGGCGAGCGGATCACGAGCGGGGGCCGCGCGCCGCAGGGACACTCCATCGAGTGCCGGATCAACGCCGAGGACCCCGCGCGCGGCTTCGCGCCCAGCCCCGGCCGCATCACGGCGTTCCACACGCCGAAGGGCCGCGGCGTGCGGTGCGACACGCACGTGTTCGCCGGCTACACCGTCCCGCCGACGTACGACTCGATGATCGCCAAGCTGATCGTCCGCGAGCAGACGCGCGAGCGGGCGATCGAGAAGATGCGCCGCGCGCTCGACGAGTTCGTGGTGGAGGGCGTCCGAACGACTGTCCCGTTCCACCAGCGGCTGCTCGCCGACGACCGCTTCCGCGCCGGCGACTTCACGACCAAGTTCCTCGACACGCTCGACCTCAACGCCTGGCTCGCCGCCGGCTGAACCGACGGTCGGCGCCGCCAGCCCCTCCCCTGCCCCGATGAACGTCCCCGACGACCTCCGCTACACCAAGGACCACGAGTGGATCCGCCTCGACGCCGACGGCGTGGCCACCATCGGCATCACCGACTACGCCCAGGGCGAGCTCGGCGACATCGTGTTCGTGCGCGTGGACGACCCCGGCACGCACGTGGACGCCGAGGCGGCCTTCGGCGAGGTCGAGGCCGTCAAGACCGTCTCGGAACTCTTCGCGCCTGTCGCTGGCATCGTCGAGGCCATCAACGAGGCGCTCAACGACGCGCCCGACGTCGTCAACCGCGACCCCTACGGCGAGGGCTGGATGGTCAAGCTCCGCCCCGACAACGTCGAGGACGTGGACCGCCTCCTGCTCGCCTCGGCCTACCGCGAGATGGTCGGCGCCTGACGTCTATCGGGAATGGGGGATGGGGAATGGGGAATGCGTCTCGTCCCCGGTCCCCATTCCTCATTCCCCACCCCCATGCATCAGACCGTCGTCATCCTCGACTTCGGGAGCCAGACGACGCAGCTCATCGCGCGGCGCGTGCGCGAGGCCGGCGTCTACTGCGAGATCCACCCCTGCACGACGCCGGCGGCCGACGTCGCGGCGATGCAGCCGGCGGGGCTGATCCTCTCCGGCGGGCCGATGTCGGTCTACGACGACGGCGCCCCGCAGGCCGACGCCGCGCTGCTCGCGCTCCGCCGCGCGGACACCGGCGCGCCGGTCCCGGTCCTCGGCATCTGCTACGGCCTCCAGGCCATCGCGCGCGCCCTCGGCGGGACCGTCGAGGCGGGCCACCGGCGCGAGTTCGGGCGAGCGACGCTGGCGTCCCACGACCCGACGCCGCTCTTCGAGGGCATCCCCGACGGCTCGACGGTCTGGATGAGCCACGGCGACCACATCACGCGCCTGCCCGACGGCTTCCGCGCCGTCGCGTCCACGCGCAACGCCGGCGTCGCGGCCTTCGCCAACACGCCCGGCCCGGGCGAGGCGCCCGTCTACGGCGTCCAGTTCCACCCCGAGGTGGCGCACACCGAGCACGGCGCGCGGCTGCTCGCCAACTTCGTGCGCGGCGTCTGCGGCCTCGCCGGCGACTGGACGACCGGCTCGTTCATCGACGAGAAGACCGCCGAGATCGCCGCCACCGTCGGACCCGACGACCACGTCGTGCTCGGCCTCTCGGGCGGCGTGGACTCGTCGGTCGCCGCCGCGCTGCTCCACCGCGCCATCGGCGACCGCCTGACGTGCGTCTTCGTGGACAACGGCCTGCTCCGCGCCGGCGAGTTCGAGCAGGTGCAGGCGACGTTCCGCGACGGCTTCCACCTCGACCTCCGCGCCGTCGACGCGTCCGACCTCTTCCTGTCGCGCCTCGACGGCGTGGCGGACCCCGAGCAGAAGCGCAAGATCATCGGCGCGACGTTCATCGAGGTCTTCGAGGCCGAGACGGTCCGGCTCACCGAGGAGCTGGGCCACCGGCCGCGCTTCCTCGCGCAGGGCACGCTCTACCCGGACGTCATCGAGAGCGTCTCGTTCAAGGGCCCCTCCGCGACGATCAAGACACACCACAACGTCGGCGGCCTGCCCGAGCGGCTGGGCTTCGAGCTGCTGGAGCCGTTCCGCGAGCTGTTCAAGGACGAGGTGCGCGCCGTCGGCGCAGCGCTCGGCGTGCCGGACGCCATCCTGCGGCGCCACCCGTTCCCCGGCCCCGGCCTCGCGGTGCGTGTCCTCGGGCCGGTGACGCGCGAGAGCGCGGACCTGCTCCGCGCGGCGGACGCGATCTGGCTGGAGGAGCTGGAGGCGAGCGGCGAGTACGACCGCACGTGGCAGGCGTTCGCCGTGCTGCTGCCGGTGCGGTCGGTCGGCGTGATGGGCGACTACCGGACGTACGAACAGGCCGTCTGCCTCCGCGCGGTGACCAGCACCGACGGCATGACGGCGGACTGGGCGCAGGTGCCGTACGAGGTCCTCGGGCGGGCGTCCAACCGCATCATCAACGAGGTGCGCGGGGTGAACCGGGTCGCGTACGACATCTCGTCCAAGCCGCCGGCGACGATCGAGTGGGAGTAGCGGCGCCGCGCGGTAGGTTGCCGGTGACTCCCGCCACTGGCCATGACGCGCTCGCTCGCCCTCATCGTCCTGCTCGCGGCGCCCGTCGCCGCGCAGGCGCCGCGCGCGGTGGCGGTCACCGTGGACGACCTGCCCGTCGGGCGCATCCACCCGCTGCCGCACATGCAGCGCGTCACCGCCGACCTCGTCGGGCAGATCGTCGCGCGCGGCGTGCCCACCATCGGCTTCGTCAACGAGGGCAAGCTGGACGTGCCCGGCGAGACCGAGGCGCGGACGGCGCTGCTCCGCGCGTGGGTCGACGCCGGCCTCGACCTCGGCAACCACACGTACGGCCACCCGTCGTTCTTCTCGACGCCGCTGGCCGACTACCAGTCCGACGTGATGCGCGGCGCCGTCGTCACGCGCGCGCTCCTCGCCGCACGCGGCGACTCGCTCCGCTACTTCCGCCACCCGTACCTCAACACCGGGCCGGACCTCGCCACGCGCACGGCGTTCGAGACGTGGCTCGCCGGCGAAGGCTACACCGTCGCGCCCGTCACGCACGACAACGCCGAGTACCTCTACGCGCACGCCTACGACCGCGCCGCCGGCGACGACGCGCTCCGCGCCCGCATCGCCGACGCGTACCTCGCCTACATGGACACCACGGCGGCCTACTTCGAGGACCTCTCGCGCCGCCTCTTCGGCCGCGAGCCGGCGCAGGTGCTGCTGCTGCACGCCAACGCCCTCAACGCCGACCACCTCGGGCGGCTGCTCGACGTCTACGAACGGCGCGGCTACCGCTTCGTGTCGCTGGATGAGGCCCTCGCCGACCCGGCCTACGCGAGCGCCGACACGTACACCGGGCGCGCCGGGATGTCGTGGCTCCAGCGGTGGGCGATCACGCGCCGCGTGCGCTTCGGCGCCGAGCCCGTGCCCGACCCGTGGGTCGTGGAGATCACCGAGCGTCCGTAGTCCGGCGGCTACGCCAGGCCGTACTTCTTGAGCAGGCGGTACATCGTCGCCCGGCCGATGCCGAGCTCGGCGGCGGCGCGCTCGGCGTTGCGGTCGCACCGCGCGTAGGCCTCCTCGACGGCGCGCCGCTTCATGTCGTCCAGCGCGACGGCCGGCGACGCGGGCGCGGGCGCCGGCGGCGTGCCGACGGCCAGCGGCGGCCACTCGCCCGGCGCCAGCGCGGGCTCGTCGGCCGACGACGCGGCCGGTGACGCCGCCGGCGACGAGAAGGCACCGACCTGCGGCTCCGGCACGGCGAAGCGCGCGCCGTCGCCCGACGGCGAGGCCGTCCGCTCGGCCCACGGACGGATCGCCTGGTGCGTCCCGCCCAGCATCAGGTCGGCCGCCGCGATCTCGTCGGCGTCGGCGATCAGCACCGCGCGCTCGACCGTGGACTTGAGCTCGCGCACGTTGCCGGGCCACGGGTAGTCCAGCAGCGCGCGGACGGCCTCGGCGCCGAGGCGCTTGCCCTTGAAGCGCGGGTTCTTCTCGACGTAGGCCGTCAGGAAGTCCTGCGCGAGCACGAGCACGTCGCCGCCGCGCGCGCGCAGCGGCGGCAGCGTGATCGGGAACTGGAAGAGGCGGTAGTAGAGATCCTCGCGGAAGGTCCCCGCCGAGACCATGTCGAGGATGTCGCGGTTGGTGGCCGAGATCACGCGGCAGTCGAACTTGATGACGCCGGTGCCGCCAACGCGCGTGACCTCGCGCGTCTGGAGCGCGCGCAGCAGCTTGGCCTGCAGCCCGAGGTCCAGCTCGCCGACCTCGTCGAGGAAGAGCGTCCCGCCGTCGGCCTGCTCGAACTTGCCGATGTGGCGGCCGACGGCGCCGGTGAAGCTGCCCTTCTCGTGGCCGAAGAACTCGCTCTCCATCAGCTCGCGCGGGATCGCGGCAGAGTTGACGACGACGAACGGCCCGAGCTCGGGGCGGCCCGGACGCGGCGGGCTGTTGAAGTGGATCGCGCGGGCGACGAGTTCCTTGCCGGTCCCGCTCTCGCCCTGGATGGCGACGGTCAGGTCGCCGCGGAGCGTCTTCTGGACGAGCCGGTAGACGTCCTCCATCGCCGGGCTGTCGCCGACGATCTCCTCCAGCCCGTACTTCCTGGCGACCTCGCCGCGCAGGCGCTCGACCTCGCGCGCGAGCGCGACGCGCTCCTTGAGACGCTTCACCACGGCGTCGAGCTTGACGAGGTCGTCCTGCCCCTTCGTGATGTAGTCGTCGGCGCCGCCCTTCATGGCCTCGACGGCGACGTCGGCCGTGCCCTGCGCCGAGATCATGACGACCGGCAGGTCGGGGCGGAACAGCTTGAGCCGCCGCAGCGCCTCCATCCCGCCGATGCCGGGCATCATGATGTCCAGCAGCACGAGGTCCGGCTCCAGCCCGTCGAGCGCGTCGACGGCCTCCTCGCCGGACGAGAAGACGTGGACCTCGTGGTCGCGGTGCTTGTCGAGGCGGTACGAGAGGAGGCGGGCGTAGTGCCGGTCGTCGTCGACGACGAAGAAGCGGAAGGTCACGGCGCGGTCGGCGGCAAGGGCCGGGGGTATCGGCGCCGCCGCCGGGCGAGTGAATAGGCGTGGGCGCGTGTGTGCGTGGGCGCGCGGGAGCCGACCAGTGAACGGACGGGCCGGGGAGACGCCCCCTCTCCCGATGACGATCTTGCTTCCGCGCCCACACGCTCCCGCGCCCCCGTGCTCTCGCTCGCCGCCGCCTACCTGCGCCGCCAGCCGCTGTCGTCGGCGCTGACCGTGCTGCTCGTCGCGCTCGGCGTGGCGACGCTCACGGTGCTGCTGCTGCTGGCGCGGCAGGCCGAGCAGACGCTCGCCGCCGGCGAGGGCGTGGACCTCGTCGTCGGCGCCGAGGGCAGCCCGCTCCAGCTCGTGCTCTCGGCCGTCTACCACCTCGACCGCCCGACGGGCAACATCCCCGGCGGCGTGCTGGACAGCCTGCGCGGCCACCGCGCCGTCGCCCGCGCGGTCCCGCTCGCGCTGGGCGACTCGTACGGCGGCGTCCGCATCGTCGGGACCGACACGTCGTTCGTCGCGATGGCCGGCGCGCGGATCGCCGAGGGCGAAGCGTGGGGCGCCGTCGGCGAGGCCGTCGTGGGCGTCCGCGCCGCCGAGGCCGCCGGCATCGCCGTCGGCGACACGCTCGTGAGCGCGCACGGCCTCAGCGCCGAGACCGTGGCGTACGGGCACGACGAGACGCCGCTGCGCGTCGTCGGCCGCCTCGCGCCGACCGGCGGTCCCGCCGACGGGCTGATCCTGACCTCCGTCGAGACCGTCTGGGCGCTGCACGGCATCGGAGACGCGGTCGTGATGCCGCCGATGCCCGGTGAGATGCCGCCGCAGGCGCCTGACAGCGCGGTGATGCCGCCGATGCCGCCGGGCGCCGGCGACGGTCGCGACCTGACGGCCGTCCTCGTGCAGGTGGCGTCGCCGCTGGCCGTCGCGCTGCTGCCGCGCGAGGTCGCGGCGTGGCCGGGCACGCAGGCCGCCGTGCCGGCGCGCGAGGCGACGCGCCTGCTGTCGCTCGTCGGCGTCGGGCTCGGCGTGCTGCGGCTCTTCGGCGCGGCGCTGCTCGCGGCGGCGCTGCTCAGCCTGTTCCTCGCGCTGACGGCCGCGATGCGCCAGCGGCGGACCGACCTCGCCGTGCTGCGCGCGCTCGGCGCGAGCCGCGGACGGCTGGTGACGCTCGTGCTGGCCGAGGGCCTCGCCATCGCCGCCGCCGGCGTCGTGCTGGGGCTCGCGCTCGGGCACGCGGCCGTCGAGGCCGTCGCCCGCCTCGCGCCGGCCGTCGGGCCGACGGCGCCGCTGACGGGCTGGACGTGGGCGCCCGCCGAGGGCGCCGTCGTGGCAGCCGCGTTCGCCGTCGCGCTCGTGGCGAGCGCGTGGCCCGCGTGGGCCGCCTACCGGACCGACGTCGCGGCGACGCTCGCCGAGGCGTAGTCGCCGGCCCGCTCGTCGGCCGAGGCCGGGAGCGCGTCGCCGGCGAGCGGGAGACGGACCGTGAACGTGGTGCCCGCGCCGCGTTCGCTCGTGACGGTGATCGTGCCGTTCATCAGCTCCACGAGGCGTCGCGTGATGGCGAGGCCGAGGCCCGAGCCCTCGTGGCTTCGCCGCTCACCCTCGCTCTCCTGGCGGAACTCCGAGAAGACGTGCGGCAGGAACGCCGCGTCCATCCCGATGCCGGTGTCGGCCACCGCGAGGACCAGCGCGTCGTCGGTCGGCGCGAGCGTCACCGTCACGCCGCCGTGCTCGGTGAACTTGAGCGCGTTGCCGAGGAGGTTGACGAGCACGCGGTCGAGCGCGCCCTCGTCGGCGGGGACGACGAACGACGCCGGCCCCTCGTACGTGAGCGCGAGGCCGCGGCGCTCGGCGAGCGGACGCAGCAGGTCGGTGCCGCGCCGCAGGGCGTCGGCCACGTCGAGCGGGCGCAGGGCGAGCGACTGCCGGCCGGCGTCGAGCCGCGCGAGGTCGAGCACCGAGTTGAGGGTCGCCAGCAGGCGGCGCCCGCCGCCGGCGATGGCCTCGGCCATCTCGCGCTGCGCGTCGGGCACCTCCTCGGCGAGCAGCTCGGCGAAGCCGATCACGGCCGTGAGCGGCGTGCGGATCTCGTGGCTCATCGAGGCGAGGAACGCGCTCTTGAGGCGCGCGCTCTCCTCGGCCACGGCACGGGCGCTCTCGAGGGCGCGCTCGTGCGCGCGGCGGGCGTCCACGTCGCGCGCCATCGAGAGGACGCGCGTCCCGCCGTCGAGCGTGAGCACGGCCGACTCGAACTCGAACAGGACCGTCTCGCCGGAGGCGCGGCGCAGCGCGAGGTCCGAGCGCGCGTGGCCGGCGGCGGCGAGCGCCGCGAGGTGGGTCTGGAGCGTCGACGCGGCGTCGGGGTCCACGATGTGGGTCAGCGCCGGCGGCTCGGCGGTGGGCGTCCGCCCGAGGGCGTCCCACGCGGCGCGGTTCATCTCGACGGTCCGCCCGTCGAGGTGGTGGACGAGCACGGCGTCGGAGGCGCGATCCACGAGGCGGCGGTAGCGGTCCTCCGAGCCGCGCAGGGCGACGAGGTGGCGCTCGGCCTGCCGGCGCAGCGCGGCGGCCCAGAGGAGCGCGAGCACCAGCAGCGCGAGGCCGGCGAGGGCCGTCCGCCGGTAGGCGTCCGGCGAGACGCCGGAGTGCGCGAGGTCGTCCGCCGAGCGGGGGTAGATCTGGAGGCCCTCGTCGTAGGGCGCCGTTCGGTCGAACTGACCGGCGACGCCGGTCACGCGCAGGCGGTCGCCCGGCTCGAAGGCCGCGAGGTCGATCCGGTCGCCGAGGCGGTCGGCGAAGACGAACGCCACCACGACCTCGCCGTCGGCGGCCAGCGACAGCGCGTCGCCGGCGGGCACGCGGCTGTGGCCCGTCACGACGCCCTCGAGGGTCACGAGGCGCCCCTCCACGGCCTCCCAGTCGGCCGGGCGGGCGTGGACCGGCTCCGGCAGCCGCCGCGCCGCGCGGACGCGCGTGACGGCCGCGAGGTCGAGTGTCGCGAGCCCGTCCATCGGGTGCCAGTGCCCGCGCACCTGCACGCTGTCGCCGACGGCGAGGCGGAGCCGGCCGGGGGCGGGACGAACGCGCACGCCGTGCTGGCCGTCGTCGAGGTAGAACGTGCCGGGCCCGTCGCCGAGCGCGCCGGGGGCCGTCACCACGCGTCCGGCACGCGTTATCAGGGCGTCGCCGTGGCCGACGCCCGGCATGGTGCGCGCCTCATGCGCGGCAGCGGACGAGGCGACGAACGCGAGCAGGAGCAGACTCCGCATCATGCGAGAACGGGACCGGGACGCGGGGGACCGTCCCCGACCGACGAGTGATCGGGCGCCGGAGCCCGCACGATCAGCGTCGGCGCATCTGTCGCCGGATTCGGCCCGTCCGACGGACCCGACGGCGTCGTTGAAACCGGCGGCACGCCGGGGGCGAGGCGTGGCAGCGCCACCTCGAAAAGCGTCCCCTCGCCCTTGCGGCTCCAGACGCGGATCTCCGCGCCCATGTGGTGCACCAGCCGCCGCGCGACGGCCAGCCCGAGCCCGTTGCCCTCGAATCGCCGGTTCTGGCCGTCGGACTCCTGCATGAACGGCTCGAAGACCTCCGGCAGGAAGTCCTCCCCGATGCCGACGCCGGTGTCCTGCACGCGCAGCGCGACGAAGTCGGGCGCCGTGTGCAGGCTCACGCGCACCTCGCCTCGCTCCGTGAACTTGATGGCATTTCCGACGAGGATGCTCACGACGCGCTCGAACGCTTCCGGCGGCTGGACCACCGCCGCGTCGCCGCCGTCGGCGCTCATCCGGAGCGCGAGCCCGGCCGCCTGCGCCTTCGCCTCCAGCCCGGCGACGACGCCGCGCACGGCCGCCGCGGCGTCGAACGGCGCGGGCAGGCCAGCGTCGGTCGCGGAGTCCAGCCGCGCGAGGTCGAGGATGTCGTTGAGCGTCGTGAGCAGCCGCTGGCCGCCCGAGCGGACCGTCTCGGCGTACTCCGTCAGGTCGGCCGGCACTTCGTCGCACAGGATCTCGGCGTAGCCGAGGATGGCCGTCAGCGGCGTGCGCAGCTCGTGGCTCATGTTGGCGAGGATGGCCGCTTTGAGGCGCGACGCCTCCTCGATCTCGACGCGCGCCTCCTCGGCGTGCATCATGGCCTCCAGCAGGCCGGTCTCGTAGGCGCGCCGCTCGGCGACGTCGCGGGCGACCGACACGAGCATCACCGGCCCGCCGGCCGCGGCGAGGCGGCGGGTCGCGACCTCAAACGGGACCGTCTGGCCGTCGGCGCGGCGGAGGTCGAGCACGTCGGTCACGCCGCCGGTGCGCGCGGCGCGCTCGACGTGCTCGACCACGCCGCTGGCGTCGGGCGCGATCTCGGCGAGGACGAGCGGCCGGCGGGCGCCGCCGTGGCCCGACGCGCAGGTGCCCTCGGCGTCGACGGCAAAGATGCGCTGGGCGGCGGCGTTGGCCTGGAGCACGCGCCCGCCCCGCTGCGCTTCGAGCACGAGCACGGCGTCGGCGGCGGCGTCGAAGAGGTGTCCGTAGCGCGTCTCGGATTCGAGCAGCGCACGCGAGCGACGGCGCACCTCGCGGCGCAGGAGCGTGCCCCAGAGGACAGCCAGCACGAGGAGGATGGCGGCGCCGGCGGCGAGGAGCCGGACCGTCGTCGGCGAGAGGCCGACGGCGCGCACGTCGGCCGCATCGAGCGGCAGCACGGCCACGCCGGCGCCGTAGGCCGCGTCGGCGGCGCGCGGCACGGCCACGCCCCGCACGCGCACGTAGCTGCCCGCGCGGATGCCGTCGAACGTCAGCGGCGAGGCGCGGTCGCGGTAGGCGAAGACCGAGACGAGGGTCGTGCCGGCGACGAGCACGAGGCGCCGGCCGTCGGCGAGGCTGTCCACCTGCAGCGCGGTGCCCTCGACCTCGACCAGCTCGCCGCGGTGGCGCCGCAGGTCGGGTCCGCGTGGACCGTCGGCGTGGCCCTCGTTGGCGAGCCGGTAGGGCGGCAGCAGGCGGCCGGGCGCGTCGACGACCTGCACGGCGGGGTCGCGCATCTCGAGCATCCGCTCGCGGACGCCGGCCACGCCGGTGACGCGCACGCTGTCGCCGGTGAGCAGCACGGGGGCGCCCTCGGGCAGCCAGAGGCGGAGGCCGCCGGTGCCGTCGGCGACGTAGACCTCGGCGCGGTCCGACCGGATCAGGCCGGTCCCCGCCACGACGCGCCCGCCGACGGTGACGGACTGGCCGGCGCGGTCCGGCACGCCGTCGCCGTCGGCGTCGGCGGCGAGCACGCCCAGGCCGAGGCTCGGCTGGGCCGCCGGCGCGGCGGCGACGACCGACAGCCAGAGGGCCGCGCACGCGAGGCGCACGGTAAGACGGAGGGCGGCGGGCGCGTCCAGCTCGGCAGCGGAGGATCCACGCTTCGTATCGTCCGTACCCTCCGTTCCCTGAACCGCGCCCCGGCGCCCCTCTTCCCTTCCCGACCGATCCGATGTCCGCCTACGTCACCGGCACCGACGCCAACTTCCAGGAGGAAGTCCTCCAGTCCGACCTGCCCGTCCTCGTGGACTTCTGGGCGGCGTGGTGCGGCCCCTGCCGCGTCATCGCGCCGACCATCGAGGAGCTGGCCTCCGAGTACGAGGGCCGCGCCAAGGTGGTCAAGCTGGACGTGGACGCCAACCCGCAGACGGCGATGGCCTTCAACATCCGCTCCATCCCGACGCTGCTGCTCTTCAAGGGCGGCCGGCCGGTGGACCAGATGGTCGGCGTCGTGCCCAAGCCGATGCTCGCGCAGAAGCTCGACTCGCTCGCCGCGCAGACGGCCTGATCGCCGGCCGTTGCCAGAGCATGGGCGGGGTACGAGGGACCGGGGGCGGCGCGTCCGTACCGGTACCTTGTGCCCCGTTCCCGTTTTCACGTCTTCGATGACTCCGAACCACACGATCCCCGCCGGCCTCGACTGGGCCTCGGCCGAGCACCGCGCCGTCGTCATCGTCGGCACCGGCCCGGCCGGGCTGACGGCCGCCGTCTACGCCGCGCGCGCCGGCCTCGCGCCGCTCGTCGTGCAGGGCCCCGAGCCCGGCGGCCAGCTCACCACCACCACCGACGTCGAGAACTTCCCCGGCTTCCCCGACGGCATCCAGGGGCCGGAGATGATGGAGCTGTTCCAGAAGCAGGCCACGCGCTTCGGCGCCGAGCTGCGCTGGGGCATGGTCTCGGCCGTGGACTTCTCGGCGCGCCCGCACCGCCTCGTCGTCGACGCCGCGACGCCGCTCACGGCCGACGCGGTCATCGTCGCCACCGGCGCGAGCGCCAAGTACCTCGGGCTGGAGAACGAGAAGCGCCTGCTCGGGCGCGGCGTGAGCGCCTGCGCGACGTGCGACGGCGCCTTCTTCCGCGGCGAGGAGATCGCCATCGTCGGCGGCGGCGACACGGCCATGGAGGAAGCGCTCTTCCTGACGCGCTTCGCGTCCACGGTCCACCTGATTCACCGCCGCGACGCCTTCCGCGCGAGCAAGATCATGCAGGACCGCGTGCTGGCGCACCCCAACGTGACGGTCCACTACAACACGGCCGTCACCGACATCGTCGGCGCCGACGCCGTCGAGGCGCTCGCGCTCGTGGACACCGTCACCGGCGACACGCGCACGCTGCCGGTCACCGGCTTCTTCGTCGCCATCGGCCACGCGCCCAACACGGCGGTCTTCGCCGACTGGCTGGACCGCGACGCCGCCGGCTACATCGTCACGCGGCCGGACTCGACCCACACCAACGTGCCCGGCGTCTTCGCGTGCGGCGACGCGCAGGACCACGTCTACCGCCAGGCCATCACGGCCGCCGGCACCGGCTGCATGGCCGCCATCGACGCCGAGCGCTGGCTCGCCGAGCAGGACGTGATCGAGGCGCCGGTGACGGAGACCGAGTACCACGCCGCGCCGGCCGAGGACTCGGCGTGAGGGGAGCGGCGAGCCGGGAGCGGCCAGCGGGGTGATGCGCCACGCGGCCGCTAGTTTGGCGCGTCCCGCTCCCCGCTGCCGTGATGCGCTCTCTCGCTCTCATCGCCCTCGTCGCGTGGACGGCCGCCGCGCCGCGCGCGCAGGCCGACGCTCTCGCCGACCTCCGGCTGGCGTCGGCCGTCCGCCTCGCGCTGGCGACCGACGTGCGCACGCGCGCGCTGGACGTGGACGTGACGGCGCGCGCCGGGCGCGTCGCGCTCGACGGCGTGTCGGGCTCGGCGCGGAGCGCGGCGCTGTCGGTGGCTGGCGCCGTGCCGGGCGTCGCGGGCGTCGAGGCCGACGGCGCGCCACTCCCGCCGGCCGAGCCGCGCGAGACGCCGACGGCCGTCGAGCGACCGGTCGAGCGGCCGGTGGCCCGCGAGCCGGAGCCGGTGCGCGAGGCGTCGCCGGCCGACCGGCCGGTCTTCCACACCGTCGAGCGCGGCGAGACGCTCTTCTCGCTCGCGCGCCGCTACGAGACGACCGTCGAGGACGTGATGCGCCTCAACGGGATGCGGAGCGGCGAGATCCGCGTCGGCCAGCGCCTGCGGATGCGGTAGGCCGGCGCGCGACGGCGGCCCGGCGGGCGTCAGGAGCCGCGCTCGCGCAGGCCGAGCGGTTCGCGGAGCTGGGGCTGGCTACGCCGTCCCTTCGGGGTCGTCGGCGAGGGCGTCCTTCGCCACCGCAGCCAGTTCGGCGGTTGGTTGTGCCGCGCTTCGGGTTCAGCCGACGCGCGCGCGGAGGCGAACGCGCTCCGTCGCGCCGATGGCCAGGGTGGCGTTCGTGGGGAAGGCGATGCGGACCTGGTCGTCGCCTACGCGGCGCGTCGCCAGCGACGTGACGTCGCCGTTCGACTGGTGCCACAGCGCCGGCTCGGGTCGGCATGCGAACGGCACGCCCTACCTTGGCTCAATCCCGACACCCGCGCGATGTGCCGCTTCTCCGTTCTGGCCGTGTTCCTCGCTAGCGTACCGGTCGCGGCCCAGCCACTCACGCTGCATTACACACTCGTATCGCCCCTACCGTCGAGCGCCGGCCGTACCTTCGGTGGACTGTCGCAGATCACCGATCACAATGGCGACGGTGTCGGCGACTTCGTCCTCAACGCGCGTGCGGAAGGGACGCTCTGGATCAACTTCTTCAGCGGTGCCACCGGCGAGCGCTTCCGCTTCCTCTCGTCCACGAACGAGGCACTGGGTTATCCGTTGGTGGAACTCGGCGACGCGACCGGCGACGGCGTACCCGACTTCGTCATCGGCGCACATCGTGAGGAGGTCGAGTTCCCCAGCGGCTGGTTCGAGACCGGCGCCGCCTACCTCTACGACGGCGCCACCGGACAGCCGCTCTGGCGCGCCATCTCGCCCGACCCCGAGGAGTTCGGCAACTTCGGCCAGGCTGCCGCCCCGCTCGGCGACGCCGACGGCGACGGACGCGCCGACGTGCTCGTCGCCGA